>ENA-OWPI01000069-OWPI01000069.1-marine-metagenome-genome-assembly--contig:-NODE-69-length-140903-cov-32.920079_pt1 | contig 140903 bp, 145 predicted proteins | sample MGYA00238138_ERZ651775 | MGnify/ENA primary metagenome ERZ651775 (study PRJEB26906, sample SAMN06265043) | marine metagenome | isolation source: Helgoland LTER site | place: Germany:Helgoland, sampling... | reverse complement strand
CGACTTGCATGTGTAAAGCATTCCGCCAGCGTTCAATCTGAGCCAGGATCAAACTCTTCAGTTTAATCTCTAACTTTTACTTACCCTTCTAATAAATTAGAAGGGTTTTTTGTATCGCTTGTGCTTTTATTTACTCAAATTCATCTCAAGGTTAACTGGTTATAAATAACCAGTGTGGTCTTGTTACAAATTTTGCGTAAGCACTTATTTTGAGTCTTAAGTCTTGAATAAATCAAAACTTAATTTTGACCTCGTCTATAAGCACCCACACTTATCAGTTGTTAAATTGTTAAAGAGCAGTTTCGATATTGGTTGCGGGAACAGGATTTGAACCTGTGACCTTCGGGTTATGAGCCCGACGAGCTGCCAGACTGCTCCACCCCGCGATCGAATTTCAACGAAATTTTCGCTGCCTTTACGTACATGACGTAAAGAGGGAGGACTATAGCACCTTTTTCTGAATTGTGTCAACAACAAATTGATATTTAAATTCGCCTCAAGAGGCATAAATACAACTTCTTAGTAACTTTCAAAACCAACCTAATCGTACAAATTTTCCACACAATATGTGAAAGACGCGAGACTATATCAAGGCATTTAAATCATGTCAAACATAATCTCAATTATTATTAAATTTTATACTTTTACTAGCAAATCGTTGATGTTTTTCACGTATTGAACGGGGTCATTCAACTGTCCGCCCTCAGCTAAAACCGCTTGATCAAAGATCACTGCGGCGTATCGATCGAAATCGGCTGTCCCCGAAAAAGATTCTAATTTTTTTATTAGGCTGTGTGTTGGGTTGATTTCCAACACAGGCTTAACATCTGGTGTATCTTGTCCGGCTGCTTTAAGTATTCGCTCTAAATTTCCCGAGATATCATTTTCGCCCACCACTAAGCATGATGGGGAATCGGTGAGTCGGTGCGTTACCTTAACCTCTTTCACTTTATCGCCTAAAGACTTCTTCATAGTATCTACCAAGGTTTTCGCTTTTTCTTCAATCTTCTTTTTTTCCTCTTTTTCGCTATCCCCTTCAAGCTTGCCTAAGTCAAGATCTCCTTTTGCAATTGATTGAAGCTTTTTCCCTTCAAATTCAGTAAGATACGAGACCATCCATTCATCTACGCGATCACCGAGAATAAGTACCTCGATCTTTTTCTTCTTAAAGATCTCCAGATGTGGGCTATTTTTCGCCGCACTGTATGAATCAGCAGTGATGAAGTAAATATGCTCTTGCTCCGGCTTCATGCGCTCAATATAGTCCTGTAATGACACACTCTGTTCATCACTTTCATCATAAGTGCTTGAAAATCTTAATAATTTTGCAATCTTATCCTTATTAACCATGTCTTCTGCAGGACCTTCTTTTAGCACGCGACCAAATTCTTTCCAGAAAACCTTATAGTCCTCGGGCTTTTTCTTCGCCATATCTTCTAATGAAGAAAGTACCTTTTTCACTGTGCCAGACTTGATTGACTCTACCTGCCTGCTATCTTGTAGAATTTCTCTCGAAACATTAAGTGGAAGGTCATTACTATCAATCACACCCTTAATAAAACGTAAATACTGAGGCATTAATTTTTCAGTAGCCTCCATAATAAAGATACGTTTTACGTATAATTTTACGCCGAGCCCCCGCTCCCGATCATATAGATCAAATGGTGCTTTGCTGGGGATGTATAACAACGAAGTATATTCCTGTGTTCCTTCTACCCTGTTATGGAAGTAAGCTAAAGGCTCCTCGTTATCATAGGTAAGGCTTTTATAAAATTCTTGGTATTCCTTAGCTTTCACATCCTTTTTGTTTTTTGCCCAAATTGCTGATGCATTATTAATGGTCTCGTCTTCATCAGTTTTAATTGACTCACCATCCTTAAAGTCTGTCTTTTTCATAACGATTGGTAAGGTAATATGGTCAGAGTATTTCTTAATAATCTCTCTTAGCCGCCAGTTATCCAGAAATTCATCTTCGTCTTTTTTGAGATGCAAAGTCACGCTTGTTCCTCGGCCTTCTTTCTTGATATCTTCTATGCTAAATTCGCCATCGCCTTTTGATTGCCACCTATAACCTTGCTTTTCACCTGCTTTTTTAGTTTCTAATGTCACCTCATCAGCGATAATAAAGGCTGAGTAGAAGCCTACGCCAAACTGGCCGATAAGATGGGCGTCTTTTGCCTGATCGCCAGATAATTTTCCGATAAATTCTTTTGTTCCAGAACGGGCAATGGTGCCAATATTGGCAACAATTTCATCTCTATCCATACCGATACCGTTATCGCTCACTGTCACCGTTCTTTTTTCTTTATCAAAATCAACGTGGATATCAAGTCCAGACTGACCTTCATAAAGATCATTATTATTTAACGCTTCAAATCGTAATTTATCGGAAGCATCGCTTGCATTAGAAATCAATTCACGAATGGCTATTTCCTTGTTGCTATAAAGTGAATGAATCATCAGGTGAAGTAGCTGCTTTACTTCCGTTTGAAAATTTAAAGTTTCTTTTTTTGTAGTCATAAATTCATATTCCTAAGGTAAATTAATTCTTAAAAGTATAATGGGGTCACAAACGAAAATTTCAATAGAACTTAAGAAAGATTTTTTAAGACAAAAGATACGGCAACAAAAGCGAATGTAGCCGTGACATTGAGGCTGGATCCATATCCAGCACAATTCAAACCAACAAGATCGTCTCCATCCTCGCACACCTCAGGCTTAATCACCTTTTCCGGTGAAAAAACTGTGGGTATATTAAAGCGCTGCTTACTCACTCTCGTCTCTTTATTGAAGTGCTTTCGAATTCCTGCCAGAAGAGGATCGCCAAAGGTTTTGTCTAGGCTAGCTATTTGTATTAAGGTTGGATCCGTCCGTCCTCCAGCACCACCAGTCATCAATAATGAGATGTTTTGGTCAGTACAATACTGGGCTAACGCAATCTTTACTTTTGTTTGATCGATGGCATCCACAATAAAATCGTATCCAGAATGGATGAGTGTTTTGATGTTGGCTTCGTCTAAAAAATCATCAATTACTTCAACCTTAACGGAGGGGTTTATATCGGTTAAGCGATCCCGCATAGCGATCACCTTAGATGCCCCCATAGTGGAATCAAGGGCATGAATCTGGCGGTTTATATTCGACTCAGCTAAATGATCCATATCAATGATGGTGATGCGACCAATTCCATGTCTGGCTAAAGACTCAGCCACCCATGAACCTACTCCTCCTATACCAACAATACATATATGGCTTTTTTGAAATTGGTTTAATTGCTCTTGGCCATACAAACGCGCAATACCTCCAAAACGTCTAGCTATATCAAGGCTAGGTTTACTCACAATTTTTCCAGCACGACAAACGCTACCGCAATATTTTTCTCATCTGATATAGACAGGTGTTGTTGGTTAATTTTATGCTGGCTCAAGATTAAGGAAACGTTTGCATTGAACTGAAAGCATGGTTTACCCATATCGTCATGAGCCACGGTGATAGCATGCAAATTAACATCACCGCGTAAACCCGTACCCAACGCCTTAGAGAATGCCTCTTTTGCAGCAAAACGTTTAGCTAAAAAATTTTCTTTTCGAGATGATACTTGATAAGAGGCCATCTCCTCCTGCGTCAAAATTTTATGGGCTAATTTGTCACCATATTTATCCAGCGAATCTTTTATACGAATAACCTCTACCACATCGGTGCCAATACCAAAAATCACGCTCCCGACACCTCAGTGATAATCGCCTTCATCCTTTTGATAGCAGTTTCCCAGCCTACAAATAATGCTTCAGCAACAATCGCATGGCCAATATTTAATTCGTCAATAGTTTTGACAGCTGCTATTTCTTGAACATTCTCATAATGTAAGCCATGACCAGCATTGACTATCAGACCATGAGAGGTAGCAAAATCAATAGCTTCTTTTATTTTTTCGAGCTCATTCTTACGAAGAATGTCATCTTCCATTTCCGCATAATGGCCTGTATGAATTTCTATTACCGGAACTTTCATGTCAATGGCTTTTTGAATTTGATCTAAGCAAGGCGCTATAAACAAGGAGACTCGGACTCCTGCGTCCATCAATCTATGCGCTGCTTCATGAATTGTTGCGTACTGTCCAATCACATCCAAACCCCCTTCGGTTGTTCTCTCCTCTCTTCGCTCAGGAACAAAACAAACATCTTCAGGAGTGAGGTCTAAAGCAATACCAATCATTTCGGTCGTTGGTGCTAGCTCTAAATTCATTTTGGTCTGAAGTAAGGGCTTAAGTGCCCAAAGATCAGCATCCTGCATATGTCTCCTATCCTCTCTTAAATGGAGAGTGATACTGTCAGCACCCGACGTTTCCGCTGCCAATGCCGCTTTTACTATGCTTGGGTACGAGGTACCTCTCGCTTGTCTAATGGTGGCTATATGATCAATGTTCACGCCTAGCTTCATGAATTCACTCTCCTGCAGCCATAAACAATTGCTTTGAATGCAATGGCTTATCACCTATATAATGATTGATTAAGTAACGCATCAGCTGTTTGCTTTGTTTTTCTGTGAGCGGATCCTGATAATTATCTGCAGCCATATCTATTAATGTTTTGCCTGATATTTCAACACTTCCTTCCAGCCCCTTGCCTTCTAGGGGTCCTGAATCTGCATGATAGATGTATGTTTTATCGAAATCAATAATACGTCCATGGATATCATTATTAAGGGGTACCTGGTAGCCAAGTTCCTGCAATAATCTTAACTCAAAACGCCTAAGGGTCACACTCAATCCGTTATTTTTAGAAAGAGCTAATACGGCTTGATGGTAATGATCATACAATGCTGGATGGGGATCATCTTTAGGGAGCAGTCGCATCATGAGCTCATTAAGATAGAAACCACATATTAACGCATCACCTTCAATCGATAGAAATCGATCGCTCCATTCAATGCTATGTAAAGTTTTCAGTTCATTCAGCCCAGACCAGGTTGCCTGTAAAGGCTGGAGGGGAAGGAGCATGCCTCTCAGGGATGACCGTGGTCGCCTTGCTCCTTTAGCGGCAACAGCTATACGACCGAATTCCTTGGACAACATCTCAACAATCAAGCTTGTTTCCTTAAAAGGATAGGTGTGAAGAATATAAATATTTTGATTTTCTTTTTTGGAAGCGCTAGCCATAACCTTATAAACCCAAAGACTTTAGTGCCCTCTGATCATCAGCCCAGCCTTTTTGGACTTTCACCCAAATCTCTAGCCAAACTTTACTTCCAAATAGTTTTTCCATGTCCATACGCGAAGTCGTCGAGATTTCTTTTAAGCGCTTCCCATTTTTACCAATTATCATCGGTTTATGGGTATCTCTATCCACAATGATGGCAGCAAATATTCTTCGGATACCATCAACATGTTCAAACTTTTCTATTTCTACCGCTATAGAGTAGGGTAACTCTTGTCCCGTTAAGCGGAAAACCTTTTCCCGCACAATTTCTGCTGCTAAAAAGCGTTCATTTTTATCGGTTAATTCATCTTCTTTAAAGATAAATTCTTGTTCAGGTAAAAAGGGTTTTAATGCCTGCATTAGTGGCTCTAAATTGTTAGATTTTTTCACACTAGTAGGAACGATAGATTGGAATCGCCCTATGCCATCGAGCTCTTTAATGTAACCAAGTAGCTTATTTTTATCTTTCAATAAATCAACCTTATTAATAGCGAGTACTACAGGAGTTTCTCCTGGAATCATGCTAAGGATTTTAAGGTCGGTTTGGTCAAGCACCCCCGGCTCAATTAAAAACAAAATTACATCTACTTCTTTTAGTGCCTGTTGCACCGTTTTGTTGAGGCCACGATTTAGCATGTTTAGGTGCTTTAATTGATACCCTGGAGTGTCTACAAATATGTATTGTGTGTCTGGTGAGGAATGAATCCCAAGTAACTGATACCTAGTGGTTTGCGCTTTTCGGGATGTAATACTGAGCTTTGTGCCGACAAAATAATTCAACAGGGTCGACTTCCCTACATTTGGTTGTCCGACAATTGCAATTGTTCCGCATTTAGTCTTATGATCCACTTATTTTTCCAAGATAAATTAATGCCAAATTAGCTGCATTCTGCTCAGCAATTTTTCGACTAGGCCCTTTTCCTATCTTTTCTATATTTAATTTTGGTATGCGGCATTTCACTTCAAATACCTGGGCATGGGGCTCGCCCTCAATCTCAATTACTGTGTATTCAGGGATATCTATCTTTTTTCCTTGTAAAAATTCCTGCAATAGTGACTTGTCATCTTTATGAATTTTATTAGGGTCAATCGTTATAATATGCTCATTAAACCTTCGCTCAATAAACGATTTTACTTTGCCTATACCGTCATCAAGGTATATTGCTGCGATAATGGCCTCAAGACTGTCAGCTAAAATTGATGGCCTTCTCCACCCTGCACTTTTTAGCTCCCCCTCTCCAAGTAGTAAAAAGTCACCTATAGTGAGATTTTTAGCTATGTCACATAGAGTAGATTCTTTGACTAACTGAGAACGCAGCCTACTTAAATCACCTTCTGATAATTGCTGAAATCTCACATAAAGTAATTCTGCAACAATAAAATTTAATATGCCATCTCCGAGAAACTCCAGCCGTTCATTATTTTCTCCCTTGGCGCTTCTGTGGGTCAGGGCTATTTTAATAAGAGCTTTATCTTTAAAAGTGTGTCCTAGTATTGATTCTATTTGCTCAATCTGATTAGCGTTCATAATGCTATTTAATCCAATTACCCATACGAGAAAATTGATCAAGGTTTAGCCAAATCATAAACGCTTTTCCAACTAAGTACTCCTCCGGAACAAAACCCCATACACGGCTATCAGAAGAATTATCACGATTATCTCCCATAGCAAGATAGTGTCCTAAGGGGACTGTAAAACGATAATTTTCATCTGGGATTTCATGAATCAAAATCGCATGATCAACTGAGCCTAACGATTCGCTTATTTCTTTTGCTTTCATAGGCTGCGAATCTCTAATGAGATAGTTATAGTCCCCCACCCATTTTTGTTTAGCCTCAACTCCGTTAATAAATAAACTTTTGTTTTCGTATTGTATCTGGTCTCCTGGAAGCCCAATAACTCGTTTTATATAATCTATACTCGGATCTTTAGGGTAATGAAATACAAAAACATCTCCACGCTCTGGTAGACTTAAGGATAGAATCTTTTTGTTAAAAACAGGTAATCGCAACCCGTAACTAAATTTATTAACCGCAATAAAATCACCGGCAATAAGAGTGGGCATCATAGATCCCGAAGGTATTTTAAATGGTTCTACCACAAAAGATCGAATGAGGAATACTGCCAACAGCACAGGAAAAAATCCCTTTATTCCATCTATTATTTTATTATTTTTATATTTACCGTTTCTTAACAACGTTTTGTCAACCAGCCAAACGAGCCCGGTAATAAAGGTTGCTGCCATCAAAATTGCTGCAAAAATCATTTGTCATCTACCTGTAAAATTGCTAAAAAGGCTTCCTGAGGAATCTCAACGTTACCCACTTGCTTCATTCTTTTCTTTCCTTTTTTTTGTTTTTCCAGCAACTTTCTTTTACGGCTAACATCTCCACCATAACACTTAGCTAAAACATTTTTTCGCAAGGCCTTAACTGTTTCTCGTGAAATGATATTCGCACCGATAGCTGATTGAATAGCCACATCAAACATCTGGCGAGGAATTAATTGTCGCATCTTAGATGCCAATTCTTTACCGCGATACAAGCTATTCGATCTATGGACAATTAACGAAAGCGCATCCACCCTCTCTCCATTAACCATAATATCCAGCTTTACTAGATCCGCCGCACGAAATTCCATAAATTCATAATCCATTGAAGCGTAGCCACGTGATACTGACTTCAATCTATCAAAATAATCTAATACCACCTCATTTAACGGTATCTCATAACTTAACATTACTTGACGACCCATGTATTGCATGTTTTTTTGTATTCCACGCTTTCCGTTGGTTAATGTCATAACGGGGCCAACATGATCATGTGGCAGTAAAATATTAAGCTGAATAATGGGCTCCCGAATCTCTTCTATAGTCGATAGATCTGGAAGTCGAGATGGGTTTTCAATAAAAGCCTTCTCCCCATTCTTTAGTAATAATTCATATACAACGGTAGGAGCAGTCGTAATGAGCTCCATCTCATACTCTCTCTCCAGGCGCTCTTGTATGATATCCATATGCAGCAGGCCTAAGAAGCCACACCTAAAACCATAGCCAAGTGCGGTAGAATTTTCGGCTTCAAATGCGAGTGAAGAGTCATTGAGCTGAAGTTTTTCTAGCGCCGTTCTTAAGGCGTCAAATTGGTTTGATTCAATAGGGTAAAGCCCTGCAAACACTTGGGGCTTAATCTCCTTGAACCCTGGAAGCGGTTCAAGCGCCTTGTCTTTTGACAAAGTGACTGTGTCGCCTACTTTCGCACTTGCTAATTCCTTTATGCCTGCAACGATAAATCCTACTTCGCCAGCACTTAAAGATTCTTTTACGAGTGGTTTAGGAGTAAAAATGCCCACTTGCTCACATAAGTGTTCATCTTTTGTAGCCATTAAATGAATTTTATCTTTTGCTTTAAGCTCGCCATCTAACACTCTTACAAGCATAATCACTCCAACATAGTTATCGAACCATGCATCGATAATCAATGCTTTAAGTGGCTTAGATATTGACCCTTTTGGCGCTGGAATGCGTCGCACCACCTCCTCTAAAATATCCACAACACCCTGACCTGTTTTGGCGGAGCAAGGAATAGCATCACTTGCATCAATTCCAATGACATCTTCGATTTCTTTTTTCACACGCTCAGGCTCTGCCGAAGCTAAATCAATCTTATTTAGCACAGGGAAAACTTCGATATTTTGGTCTAGGGCCGTATAACAATTTGCCACTGTTTGGGCCTCTACGCCTTGGGATGCGTCGACAACCAAAATCCCACCTTCACATGCCGCTAAAGAACGGCTCACTTCGTAGGTAAAGTCAACATGGCCAGGGGTATCAATGAGGTTGAATGTGTAAATTTCTTTATCTTGGGCTTGATATTTTAGGGTGACAGTTTGCGCCTTAATGGTAATCCCTCTTTCTCTTTCTAAATCCATAGAATCAAGAACTTGGGAGTCCATTTCACGCTCAGTCAAGCCGCCACAATGTTGAATAATTCGATCTGCTAAGGTCGATTTTCCGTGATCAATATGAGCAATAATCGAAAAGTTTCTTATCTTATTCATCATGTTTTATATAGATTTTACCGCTTGCTAAAAAAGAAGAAAGGCGCGACACGCGCCTTTCAATTTCGTTATTTTACAGCAAAGTTTGCCGATCCATACAGAATAATTTAATCGGTTACTTTTACTGGTATGTACAAAGTATCGCCATTACGATAAATCAATAACGCGATTGTTTTACCTTTTGGTATTTTCCTAATATCTTGATTAAAGGAAGCAATCGATTGAACCGCGCTGTTATTAAGAGCTAAGATAACGTCTCCTGTCCTTATACCAGAGGCAATAGAAGGTCCTTTAACTTCAAGAACAAGCAACCCGCTTCTTCCATTAATTTTTTTTCGGTCCTCTGTAGTTAATTCGCGCAACGATAAACCTATACGATTAACCTCTTTAGCTGGACCTTTCTTTCCTGCTACCATCATTTCTTCGTTAGGCATCTCTCCCACCTTAATTGAAAGCGTTATCTTCTTACCTTTTCTTAAAATCTCAACAGGGACTTCACTTAGTGGCTTAGTCGTTCCAACAAACTTTGGTAAATCTGATGACGAATCAAGAGGGTTTTTATTAAATTTTAATATCACATCGCCCGGAAGAATGCCCCCTCTTTCTGCAGGAGAATCTTTCTCTACCATGGCAATTAAAGCCCCACGTGTATCCTTCATACCAAAAGATTCCGAAAGGTCCTCTGTGATCTCTTGAATAGCGACTCCCAACCAACCACGAATAACTTTCCCATTTTTCTTTAACTGATCAGCTACATTGATTGCAACATCAATTGGTATGGCAAAAGAAAGGCCCATATAACCCCCCGTACGGCTATAAATTTGCGAATTAATCCCAATAACCTCTCCGTCAGTATTAAATAAAGGCCCCCCCGAATTCCCAGGGTTTATAGCTACATCAGTCTGGATGAATGGTACGAAATTCTCTTGGGGCAATGCTCTGCCTTTGGCACTTACTACACCAACAGTCATCGTATTTTCAAGTCCAAAAGGTGATCCTATTGCAGCCACCCACTGACCTACCTTTATTTTTTCTGGATTACCGAATTGAACTGTTGGGAGATTTTTTGCTTTTATTTTAAGGAGCGCCACATCGGTTCTTCTATCGATACCTAAAATATCCGCCTTAAATTCTCTTTTATCCGCCAACTTGACAAGCACAGTGTCAGCTTGAGCTACTACGTGTGCATTAGTAATAATATAGCCATCACTCTCAATAATAAAACCAGATCCGGTGCCATTTACTTGCTCCTCAGGGCCCTGAGGATTTCCTTGTGGTGGAACACCAGGTATATTAGGAATGCCAAAACGCTTAAAAAATTCCTGCATTCTTTCATCCTGAAAAGGAATATTGTTTTGATTGTTTGGTCTCTCAATAATAGAACTAATATTAACTACTTTATTCCCTTGCTGCTCAGCAAGAACTGTAAAATCAGGGAGGTCTGCAGCAAAAAGTGTGTGTGTAAATAGGCCAAAAATAAACAGTACATACATTAAGTATTTCATTCTCTTTCTTCCTTTGAATTAAAGCTGTTTTAGATCTTAGTAATCATTGCTTCTTTGTAGAGTCGGTCATGATTTTTGCGCGCTAAAAATTTGACTAAAATAAGACCAGATAGCATTCCAAAAATCGCTCCTACAAGAACCCATAAGTCACTATTTTTTTGCGTTATTGTATCCATAAAAACCATACCGATAAATAAAAATAACAACGGCAATCCATATAACAGCAACGACGACCTTAGAAGGTAATTTTCCTCAATAGTAAGCATAACTCTATCTCCTACTTTTACACCTATATTGTTTTTTATTGACAGCATATTCCTCTTATGCGAGAAAATTTTCCCCCAAATACTATTCCCACACCCTTGGGTTTTACCGCATAAGCCACAAGGCTTGGTGCGCATGATTTCGACAGAGACTTGATCGTCTTCTTTAAATATAACTACTGCTTGCTCTTCAATCATATATGTAATCTAAAATGATATTGATTTAGTAAAGCTTTCTAATGCTTTCATTGGGACCGTTCCTACAGCCATAACCTGGTAGCCTCTATAATACGTTGCCGATATGTTCGTTCCTTCCATAGAAATAGTTCCCACCTTAGGCATTAGTCCGGTCTGTACGGGCTGAATAAAAACCGAAATATAAGAGAGTCCATCAGAGTATATAAGATGATGGCTTAAAACGTTAAGATCTTTGTTCCGTGTTGCGCTCGAGCTTATCTCAGAAAATCCTTTGGGTTTATTGACGAAAGTCCAAAACTTTAATCCGGGCAATACAACCGGCTCTTCCTCGTCCATCACATACTCTTTTGATAAATCGATTTTCGGCTTGAACCAAGACAAGTCTGTTTTCATGTCGACGATATTTAGTTTAGTGAAAGAAGCTTGCTCGATAATTTCGTTAGCCTTATTACTGATGATCATTTTGAGTGGTAAAGCCGTATCTTGATCAATCCAGAAATCAAATTGATGCCGAAAGTTGTCTTTAGGAATAAGAGTTAACATCTGCGCTGGTCTATCTGCCACTCGCACAACTTCTCCAAAACTAAGGGTATATACCTTTTTTAAATTTTCCGGGGAGCTTGGTAAAACCGAAGGGAAAAGGTGGTGCTGTTCTCGCTTCTGTATTACGACATTATTTTCTTTTGAATCATAGACAAAAATATTTTTTCCATGGGATAACATTTCGCCCGGATCGCCATCCATTAAAATCATGCGCGTATATTCATCTTCCCCATGCATAGCGTGGGTAATTTCCATGGATTGAATCACTTTAGAATTTTTTAAATGGAAAGTCCCTTGGTAATTCAGCATCTTTGAAGCTTGATGTGCTTCAGTCAGAATCTTCCATGGGTCTTCAATTGTAAGTGATGCGCTTGTTCCACTTACGCAAATAAGTGCAAGAAAAAAAAGCTTACGCACCATATTTAATCGTTTACTTGGAATTGAGCTTTAATGAAATAGTTACCATTTAAAGCCGTAGTAGCAAAATGTTTTTCCATGAATTCAGCCGGAATATCTTCCTGCACAAGCTGAACAGTACTACCATTACTAGTCGTTGGTATATTCATAGTAAAAATCCCGATGGCAGCAAAAACCCCAAGTGTATAAGCAGCAATTTTCCAGGGCATAACAGGTAATACTAAAGCTGAAGCTGTGTTTTGTTTTGGCCTAATAGCACCCATTTGTGTTGGCTCTTTATCAATAGCCTCCATGATTCGAGCGCTAAGGTCTGGGGACGATGAATAGTTATTTTGGAGTACATCACGGACTACCTGATAATACTTCCAATTTCGCTGAACAGCAGATTTAGCCGATAAAGCACTAACTTCTTTATCAAGACTTTCTTGCTCAATTTCATTATCGAATAATGATGATATTTTTTCTGACATAGATCGTATAATTCCTTTAAATTAAATTTTGACTTACCAGCGCTTGCTAGTTGCCTCCACCAATGGTTTCAATTTTTCAGAGATAGCTTCTCTAGCCCTAAATATTCTTGATCGAACTGTACCGATTGGACATTCCATAATAGCGGCAATTTCGTCGTAACTTAACCCATCCATTTCTCGAAGCGTTATTGCTTGCCTAAGATCATCGGGCAACATTTCAATTGTTTCATTAACCGTTGTCACTATTTCATTGGTCATCATCGAGGTTTCTGGTGTTTCTAGATTCCTTAGCTCATGGCCATCTTCAAAATTTTCAATATCCTCAATCTCAACACTATCCATAGCCTTTGGTCGTCGTCCAAGTGAGACCAAATGATTCTTAGCAGTGTTGATACCGATACGGTAGAGCCAAGTATAAAAGGCACTATCACCTCTGAAATTATTGATAGCTCTGTATGCCTTAATAAAAGAATCCTGAACAATATCTTCAATTTCTGATTGGTCTCTCACCATACGCGACAGGAGTCGTGTTAGTTTTTTATTGTACTTTTCCACTAAAATACCGAAAGCTTTTTTGTCTCCCTGTTGAGCCTTCTCAACTAATTTTTGATCAATAGCCCTCTCAGGGTTTACTGGTCTTGAGTCGCTTTTTACTGGATGTTCTTTTGGCATAGGTCCATTATACAGCGGCTTAATGATTGGAACGACTTTTAGTTGGTTCATAATTTCACACTTTCATTAAAATAGTTAAAAAAGTATCTTTATTACTAATTCTTGACCTACAATACATGGATTAAGTTCATAAAAATTACAAATCTCACTTATGTTAAATTTTGATGTTGCAATCGTTGGAAGTGGCCTAGCAGGACTTAGTACGGCAATAAAATTGGCTGATGATAAAAAAATAGCCATTATTAGCAAGAGGACGTTAAGTGAGAGCTCTAGTCAATGGGCCCAAGGAGGTATCGCTGCTTCTGTTTCATCCGTCGATTCGACGGATGCACATGTCAATGACACCGTTGTTGCTGGTGCTGGCCTCTGCGATGAGTCTGTCACCAAATTTGTTACTGCGAACAGCGCTTCAGCCCTTAATTGGTTAACCAAGATGGGTGTCAATTTTACCAAGCAAGCAAACACATCAGAGCTTCACCTTACGAAAGAAGGCGGTCATTCACATCGCAGAATTGCTCATGTAGCTGACACTACTGGCTCGGCGATTCAGTCTACTTTAATAGAAAAAGTTAATAACCATCCTAATATAACCATCTTCGAAGACCATATAGCTGTAGATCTCATTACTAATAAAAAACTTAACAATATCAAAACAGAACAAAATATCTGCTTGGGCTTGTATGTATTGGAGAATACAAGCGGCAAGGTGGTAACCATACAAGCAGATGTAACCGTACTCGCTACCGGCGGTGCAAGCAAGGTGTATCTATACACCACCAATCCAGACGTAAGTACAGGGGATGGTATCTCTATGGCTTGGCGCTCAGGCTGTCGAGTTGCAAATATGGAGTTTGTGCAGTTTCATCCCACCTGTTTGTTCCATCCACATGAAAAATCATTTCTTATTTCCGAGGTTTTACGTGGTGAAGGCGGCATCTTAAAGCTGCCCAACAACAAGCCATTTATGCATCTTTATGATGTCAGAGGAGATTTAGCGCCGCGGGATGTTGTTGCCAGGGCTATTGACTTTGAAATGAAAAAAAGAGGGATAGAGTGTGTGTACCTAGATATCAGCCATAAATCTAAAAAGTTTATTATGGAGCACTTCCCCATGATTTATGAGCGATGCCTGTCATTAAATATTGATATATCTAAGGATCCCATACCTGTAGTGCCTGCAGCACATTATAGTTGCGGCGGAGTGATGACCGACTTTAATGCACAAACAGATGTTGATAATTTGTATGCTGTCGGAGAAGCCGCTTATACCGGGCTTCATGGGGCAAATAGGCTAGCCAGCAACTCTCTACTAGAGTGCTTGGTATTTTCTGACGCGGCAGTGAGCCATATACTTGCAAAACATAAGGCTCATCGAGAAATATTGCCACGATGGGATGCAAGCAGAGTGACGGACGCCGATGAAGAAGTCCTTATTACCCACACATGGAACGAGTTAAGACGCTTTATGTGGAATTATGTTGGTATCGTCAGAACAAACAAAAGGCTGTCAAGAGCGATGCATAGAATTGACATGTTAAGGGATGAGGTAAATGAGTTCTACACTAATTTTAAAATCTCTAATAATCTTATTGAATTAAGAAATCTCCTCCAGGTAGCTGAATTGATAGTCAAATCTGCTATATCTAGAAAGGAAAGTCGTGGGCTCCACTTCAGCAAAGATTTTCCAGAAACTAGTAACAAAAAATATATCACCATACTGGAGCCAGCAAACTTTGTTGGGGCTATTGAAAAAAAACATACGATAAAAAAAGAAAAATCAACATCAATCGGTTAAAATTAGATAATAACTATTAATCACTTATTAAAGGCCTGTGCATGGAAATAAAAATGAATACTGTGGTCAATATGACCTACGAACTGAAAGATCCAGACGGTAATCTCTTGGAGTCATCAAGCGAACCGGTAACATACCTTCACGGCGGGTATGACAATATTTTTCCTAAAGTTGAGGAAGCTATGCACGGAAAAAAGGTTGGGGAGACAGTGGTAGTATCGCTTGAACCCGCTGATGCATTTGGTATATATGATGAAGGCTTGGTTCAAATTGAGCCCGCAAGCGCCTTCCCTGAAACCGAACTCAAAGAAGGGATGCAGTTTGAAGGTGAAGATGATTCAGGCGAGGTAATTATTTACACGGTGACCGATATTGCTGATGGAAAAGTCGTAGTCGATGGAAATCATCCTTGGGCAGGGCAAAGAGTTATTTTTACTGCAATAATAAAAGACGTTCGTTTAGCAAACGAAGAGGAGGTCGAGCACAAGCACGTTCATGGAGCCGGCGGTCATCATCACTAAGATTTCAGCTCTTGTGGAAGTTTTTTCTGGATCAGCTTGATTAAAGGCTCGTAAATATAAGGGTTAGAGCATAAAATATTTCCAGTCTCTAACCAATTTTGTTTTTCAGCGAAATCGCTGACGATACCTCCCGCCTCTGTTACCAATAATCCGCCTGCAGCAATATCCCATTTTGACAAACCAATTTCCCAAAATCCGTCAAGCCTTCCCGCTGCCACATAAGCTAAGTCAAGCGCTGCTGCACCAGGCCTTCTAATGCCTGATGTGTTAATAATCACATCCTCAAGGACTTTAAGGTAATCGGATAAGTGCTTAAAATCTCTGAAAGGGAAACCGGTACCAATTAAGGAATCTTTTAGCTTGGTTTTTTTTGACACACGAATCCGACGGTCATTTAAATAGGCTCCCTGCCCCTTGGTAGCCGTAAATAAATCATTTCTATTTGGGTCGTAGACCACCGCCTGAGTAATTTCTCCTTTTTGAACTAACGCTATGGAAACAGCATATTGTGGATAATTATGCAGAAAATTTGTAGTGCCATCTAATGGATCAATAACCCAAACATTATCAGAATCATTGCTTAAACCTGACTCTTCGCCCAAAAAACTATGACTTGGATATGCTTCCTTGAGAATGTCGATAATAATTTTTTCGGAAGCAATATCTACTTCCGTAACAAAATCATTGTAACTTTTATCATTGATGGTTAAGCTTCCAATATCTTCAGAAGCCCTTGTAATCATCGATCCAGCTCGACGTGCAGCTTTTACTGCAATATTTAACATTGGATGCATATATAACCTATTATTTGTTGGAAAGTATTAGTAAATGAATTTCTTCGCCTATAATGTTACAGAGAAAACTCATGCACAACAAATCAAATATTTTAAATCAATTTAATGTCGTCCTATGCCGAACTAGTCATGGAGGTAATATTGGCTCTTCAGCTCGCGCTATGAAAACCATGGGCCTCTCAAATCTTTACCTTGTCCAGCCTAAACATTTTCCATCAGACGATGCATATGCTCTGGCAGCAGGCGCAGATGACATTCTCGATAAGGCCATTATTGTTGACTCTCTACAAGATGCTATTAAAGACTCACATATAGCCATAGGATTTACTGCAAGAAGAAGGGAGCTTTCTCAGCCGCATAAAAATATTAGGGAGTCCGCACAAAACTTAATTGCAATTGCGGAAGATCAGAGAATTTCCTTGGTGTTTGGTAATGAGACAAACGGCTTATCCAATGACGAAATAAAGCACTGCCAACTTCTCAGCTTTATTGACGCAAATAAAAGCTACTCGTCATTAAATCTAGCTCAGGCAGTGCAAATATGTTGTCATGAGCTAAGGGTTGCTCTGGATCTTTCAAAAGATAATGCTATCAACCGTGGAATACGTAACGACTTTGTCCCTCATAGCGAGCTAAATGGATTTTTTATTCACCTAGAGTCCATGCTTAATGACATTGGTTTTTTAAGAAAAATTCAAGGAGAAAGGTTGATGCAACGGCTGCGGTTACTATTTAACCGAACTCAGCTCGATCAGGATGAAGTAAATATTATGCGAGGAATATTTACAGAAATTCAAAAAAAGATTAAATAAATATACTTGAGTTATTTACTCAGGATTATTGTTTCGTGCAATAATTAACTTTTTTTCACTGCTATGGTTTATTAAAAATATTTAATATGTTCGAAAAATTTAAATCTGATTTATCTATTGTTTTTGATCGTGATCCTGCGGCACGATCCTATCTTGAAATAATAACGACCTACCCCGGGGTGCATGCAATTCTCTTTCACAGAGTTGCTCATAGAGTCTGGAAAATGAAGCTTTACTGGTTAGGTAGATTGATTTCTCATATTGCAAGACTGCTGACTGGGATTGAAATTCATCCAGGTGCCGTTATTGGTAATCGCTTTTTTATTGATCACGGCATGGGCGTTGTGATCGGAGAAACAGCCGTAATTGGGGATGATTGTACTATTTATCATGGTGTTACCTTGGGAGGTACATCTTGGAAGCAAGGAAAACGCCATCCTACACTTGAAAACAGAGTAGTGATTGGTGCCGGGGCTAAAGTACTAGGCCCTATAACTATTGGTGGTGGTGCAAAAATTGGCTCCAATGCAGTTGTAGTCAAAGATATTCCATCAAATGCGACAGCGGTAGGCATTCCTGCAAGAGTTGTAGATGAGGAGCAAAAGAAAACATCAGCTTTCAGTCCTTATGCAGTCGGTAAAGATGAGGATGACCCCATGACTGAGGTAATCCAAAAATTGATAAAGCAGGTAGCAATGCAAGATCAAAAAATTGCCATCCTAGAGAAAAAAAATACCAAAAAGCCTTAGTCAGGCACCTTAATACTTGATAGTTTTAGTCAAGTATTATAAAATACCATTTTAAACTTAAGTATAAGATATGAAGCTCACAACAAAAGGAAGGTTTGCAGTAACTGCTATGCTTGATTTAGCTATGCATGAGACAGATAGCCCCGTCACGTTAACAGCAATTTCGGCTAGGCAATCCATCTCTCTTTCTTACTTAGAGCAACTTTTTAGTCAGATGCGAAGAAAAGGTCTGGTTAAAAGTGTTAGAGGGCCTGGGGGAGGATATCTTTCCGCGCAAAACCATAAAGATATTACCGTAAAGAATATCGTCACTGCTGTGGATGAAAAATTAGACTCCACACAATGCGGAGGGAGTGAAAACTGCCACGAGGGTGGTCGTTGTATCACCCATGACTTATGGGTATCGTTAAATACCAAGGTGCTTGATTACCTTGATGGACTCTCTTTGCAAGATTTGATAGACGGTCAAAAAGATAGGAATAAAACGATCACCTTTAGTAAAAATATCAAAAAGAACAACGAAGTAAAAATTGGTGCCACCTAAGACATGATTTATTTGGATAATAATGCCACTACCGCAATTCATCCCGAAGTTTTAAAGGAGATGATGCCTTTTTTTACCGAGCAACATGGCAACCCAACCTCTAACCATCGCTTCGGCAGAAGGGCACATACAGCTATCGAAGAGGCAAGAGAAAAAGTTGCTTACGCCGTAAATGCTCACCCGTCACAAATTGTCTTTACTGCTAGCGGGACTGAATCTAATAACACAATTATTAATGGTATTGCTGATGGTTATTCTGATTCAATATTTGCTTATAGCGCTATTGAGCATCCATGCATCAGCAAACCTGTTGAAGCATTAAAGAAGAGAGGTTTTTCTGCGATAGAAGTTCCTGTGGATCAAAATGGCTTGGTGAATATGGAAAGTTTGAATGACGGACTTTCTGATAAACCTACTTTTATATCAGTAATGATGGCTAATAATGAAACCGGAGTTATTCAAAATATGTCAGAAGTTGTACATTGGGCCAAAAAAAATAAAGCGATCGTTCATACCGATGCAGTTCAAGCATTAGGTAAAATTAACGTCGACTTTGAGGCTTTAAATGTAGATGCTTTAACTATCTCAAGTCATAAAATATATGGGCCTCAAGGGGTAGCAGCCCTTGTAGTAAATAATAAAATTGACGTAGTGCCTTTTATTAAAGGAGGCGGTCAAGAAAAAGGGTTACGCAGTGGCACTGAAAATTTGGCAGGTATTATAGGCTTTGGAAAAGCATGTGAACGTGCTGCGGGAAATGCTGTCATATTTAGGGAAAAGATAAAACCGCTACAAGCACACTTAGAAAAGCATTTAGCATCGATGGGTGCGGTAGTGTTTGGAGATCAAACAGAAAGGCTGCCCAATACCAGTTTTTTTGCTTTTCCGCGACTGGATGGTGTGACCCTGCTCACCGCATTAGATAAAAAAGGGTTTGCTATCGCAAGTGGATCTGCCTGCTCAAGTAACAGCAATGAACCAAGTCATGTGTTATTGGCTATGGGTATAGATAAAGATTTGGCTCAAGGGGCGATCAGAGTCAGTATGGGGGTGGATGTTACCATGGAGCAAATTAAGGAATTTATTGTAGTCCTGAAATCTGAAGTAGAACGACTTAAACAATTAGCTGCGATGGCAGCCTAATAACACGAGGAAATTATGAAAGTAGAAAAAATGACAATGCCGATTTATATGGACTACTCATCAACCACGCCGGTTGACCCGAGAGTTGCAGAAAAAATGATACCGTTCATTACGGAGGACTTTGGTAACCCTGCCTCAAGAAGCCACCCTTATGGTTGGACTGCTGAGAAAGCTGTTGAGACTGCAAGGAAGGAAGTAGCAAAGTTAGTCAACGCCGACCCAAGGGAAATTGTATGGACATCCGGAGCTACAGAATCGAATAACTTAGCGATCAAGGGTGCTGGTAACTTTTACTCCACCAAAGGTAAGCATATTGTTACTTTGGCTACAGAACATAAAGCCGTAATCGATGCAGTAAGGGAAATGGAGCGATTAGGTTTTACTACCACTTTCCTTCAACCTGAGCCTGACGGCTTAGTTGATATTGAAAAATTTAAAGCCGCACTCAGGCCTGATACCGTTTTAGCTTCAGTGATGATGGTTAATAATGAAATCGGTGTCATCCAAGACATTACTGCCATAGGGAACATTTGCCGAGAACAAAACATTATCTTTCATGTTGATGCGGCGCAGGCAACCGGTAAAGTGGAAATTGATCTTGAAAAACTACCAGTGGATCTTATGAGCTTTTCGGCTCATAAAACCTACGGGCCTAAAGGTATTGGGGCATTGTATGTTAGACGCAAACCAAGAATACGTATCGAAGCTCAGATTCATGGTGGCGGTCAGGAGAGAGGCATGCGATCAGGAACGTTAGCCACTCATCAAATAGTGGGCATGGGTGAGGCCTTCCGCATAGCGCGAGAAGAGATGGGAGAAGAAAATGCTCGCATTAAACAAATGCAGCACAGACTGTATGAGGGTTTGACTGAGATCGACGAAACCTATGTAAACGGTGACTTAGAGAAGCGTGTGCCACACAACCTGAACATTAGTTTCAACTATGTGGAAGGTGAATCCTTGGTCATGGCAATAAAAGGTATTGCGGTATCTAGTGGTTCGGCTTGCACTTCTGCCAGTCTTGAGCCAAGCTATGTCCTCAGATCATTAGGAAGGTCAGATGAGATGGCTCATAGCTCAATACGATTCTCAATTGGGCGCTTCACAAAAGAAGAGGACATTGACTACACTATACAATTATTAAAAGATAAGATTGGCAGATTGCGAGAACTTTCGCCATTATGGGAGATGTTCCAAGACGGTGTTGATATCGATAAAGTAGAATGGGCAGCACATTAAAATTTTAGGAGAAATGACATGGCTTACAGCGACAAAGTATTAGATCATTACGAAAATCCAAGGAACGTTGGTTCATTTGATAAAAATGATCCAAGTGTTGGTACTGGTATGGTAGGTGCTCCGGCTTGCGGAGATGTTATGAAGTTACAAATCAAGGTTTCAGATAATGGCATGATCGAAGATGCGAAATTCAAAACCTACGGTTGCGGATCCGCTATTGCTTCTAGTTCATTGGTAACCGAATGGCTTAAAGGAAAAACCTTGGACCAAGCATCAGAAATTAAAAACTCTGCAATTGCTGAAGAGTTAGCGCTTCCTCCCGTCAAGATTCACTGTTCAGTACTAGCAGAAGATGCTATTAAAGCTGCAGTTGCTGACCTTAAATCAAAGCAAAAATAAATGGCAATAACATTAACAAAAAAGGCAGCAGAGCGCGTCGAAAAATACCTTGAGTCGCGAGGTAAAGGCGTAGGGTTAAAGCTAGCGGTAAAGACAACCGGTTGTTCGGGCATGGCTTACGTGCTGGAATTCTCTGATGAAATTCCTGCAGAAGACCAAGTGTTTGAAAGCCATGGTATAAAAATTATGGTGGATCCTAAAAGCCTGATATATATTGATGGAACCGAATTAGATTTTGCTAAAGAAGGATTGAACGAAGGCTTTCAATTTAACAACCCTAACGTGAAGGATAGCTGTGGTTGTGGAGAGAGCTTTACAGTTTGACGCAGAATTACTTTGAAATATTCGGCCTTCCGATGGCCTATTTAATCGATAGCGATAGTCTCAATAAGAACTATCGACTTATACAAAAATCAGTTCATCCTGACCGATTCATTAGTGCAACCGAAGTAGAAAAGCAACAGTCGCTAATAAAGTCTACTCAAGTAAACGATGCCTACCAAACACTTAAAGACCCAGTTAAAAGAGCGGCCTACCTTATTCGGTTGCATTATGATCAAGATGAAACGAGCCTCCCTCCCGAATTTCTTATGCAACAAATGGAATGGGAAGAAGAATTAGAGGAATGTAGCGATGAACCAAAAATGCAGTCATTGTTTAATCGCATAGATGAAGAAAAAAAAACTATCGAAGACTGCCTTCAGACCGCACTAAATAAAAAAGACTGGGGGCTTTCGCTTGGCATGTTAGGAAAATTAAAATTTTTGACGAGCCTTTCGATTAAGATTCAACAGAAAATCTTTTTAATGGATAACCCCTAAATGGCTTTATTACAAATTTCAGAACCGGGAAAAGGAACACTTCCTCACGAACATCGACTGGCTGTTGGAATTGATCTTGGGACAACCAATTCACTTATTGCCTCGGTTATTAGTGGTAAGGCGACAATATTGGAAGATACCAGTCAAACCCCTATCATTCCATCAATTGTTCATTACGGAGAGCAAGATATTTTGGTGGGTCATGAAGCCGAGAAAATGCAGCTTCTAGACCCAAAAAATACGGTGGCATCAGTAAAAAGATTAATGGGTAAAGATATAAAGGATATCAATCCTAATGACTTCACTGTTCAGCTAGGAGGTGGTGATGGCACCATCAGTATTCATACTCAGCAAGGGATAAAAAATCCCGTAGAAACCTCGGCTTTAATATTAAAAAATTTAAAAGAACTAAGTGAAAAAAGATTAGGTGGTGAGATTATAGGTGCCGTGATTACTGTCCCAGCCTACTTTGATGATGCCCAAAGACAAGCTACAAAAGATGCTGCAAAAATAGCAGGGATTAATGTGTTGAGACTAATTAACGAGCCGACAGCCGCTGCTGTTGCTTATGGTCTAGACAAAAAAGTTGAGGGTAATTTTGTTATTTATGACCTTGGTGGAGGCACTTTTGACATTTCTATTTTACGTTTAGAAAAGGGGCTTTTTGAGGTATTAGCTACTCATGGTGATAGTGCTCTTGGGGGTGATGACTTTGATCATATAGTTGAGCAATGGATGATGGAAGATTTAAATACAGAGATACCGGATATAAAAACTAAACAACTCATCAAAAATTTATCGCGAAAAATCAAAGAAGGGTTGACTGAAAAAGGTGAGATTAGTATCGATCAGACTTTTGCTGATTTAGGTACCATAAAGAAAACCCTTAGTCGGGAAAAGTTTGCATCCTTATCTGCCGGTTTAACCAACAAAACGATTACCTGTATCAAACAAGCGCTTCATGATGCCAACCTTACCACGAAGGACATTACTGGTGTGGTGATGGTTGGTGGATCAACGCGTATGCCGATCATTCAGTTTGCGGTTGAAAAATTTGTTGGTATGCCTTTACTTAACAACATTAATCCTGATGAGGTGGTGGCGCTAGGTGCAGCTGAACAGGCCAATATTTTAGCGGGTAACACTAATGACGAGCTTTTGCTGCTTGATGTGATTCCACTATCTCTGGGTATTGAAACCATGGGGGATATAGTAGAGCGAATCATACCTAGAAACTCCACACTGCCTGTTGCAATGGGGCAAGAATTTACTACCTACCAAGATGGACAAACAGGCATGGTTATTCATGTAGTTCAGGGTGAGCGAGACCTAGTTAAAGACTGCAGGTCGCTTGGGAAGTTTACCCTCAAAGGTATTCCTCCAATGGTGGCTGGCGCCGCAAAAATACGAGTTACTTTTCAAGTAGACGCGGATGGATTATTGTCGGTTAAGGCAAAAGAATTATCAACAGGGATAGAGTCTTCCATTGAGGTTAAGCCCTCTTATGGACTAGAAGATAAGCACATTCAGCAAATGTTAGAATCCTCTTTTTCCTCAGCGGAAGAAGATAAAGAAAGCCGAGCGCTTGCTGAAATTAGAGTAGATGGTAAACAGATTATCGCTATGATAGAAAGTGCTTTAGAGCAAGATAAGAACCTCCTCAATCAAGATGAAATTGATCATATTTATGCTACAGTGCATGAGCTGACAGAAGCATTAGCTTCCTCTGATAGAGGGCTGATCGAAGAAAAAACAAAGTTGCTAAACGAAGCAACAGCTACCTTTGCTGCTAGAAGGATGGATAACTCGATTAGTAAAGCGCTTACCGGAAAAACCATCAACACACTGGAGTTTTAATGGCAAAGATTATTATTTTACCCCATCATGATTTATGCCCAGAGGGTGACATCATCGAAGCTAAGAAAGGAACATCAGTATGTGATGCACTGCTTTCTAATGGCATACATATTGAGCACGCATGCGACCAAGTCTGTGCATGCACCACCTGTCATGTCATTGTAAGAGAGGGCCTTCAATCACTAAATCCTTCTGATGAGAATGAAGATGACATGCTTGATAAAGCTTGGGGCCTATCACCCCAGTCACGTCTGTCCTGCCAGGCCATAATTAGTGATCATGATCTCACCGTTGAGATACCTAAATACACCATTAATTTAGCTAAAGAAGGATAAAAAAGTAAATACATTCAGCTTTTTTTGGAGTTAATAAAGCATAATTCTTAAACTACTTATATCTGCGGACCATTATCATAGGTTTATCTGAACTCTTTATGGTTAGTTATCAATAAATGCTTTTAGAAAGATTATGTTATGGCCTCGTAAAATCTAATTTACTATATCCAAGTAAAGTTCCTGTGGCGTAAGCCGTATCGACTAGGGCAATTTGATAATCACCAATTGCTTTTATCTCTTTAATTTGAGCTTCTCCAAGTCTTGTTAGAGTTTCAAGTACCTCGGTCATAGTTCTGATACCTTCATTAAATTGTTTTAACTCAGCCTCATAATTAATGCCGGCAATAAGAACTTGTTGCCTTGCAGCAAGAATCCTTTGCCAGTTTTGCTCTATTTGATCCACAGCATTATAAATTTCTTTTTTAATTGTCAACTCTTGAAGTGCCTTTGTAGTAAATCGCTGGTTTCTCTGTTGAATAGCCCTGTCTAGACGAGATTTATTTACTTCATTGCTGATGGGTAGCTCAAACTTAAAGCCAAGATACCAGTCATTAAAATCGCTATTAAACATCCCATTGTAGGTGCTCTCAAAACTATCAAAGGTATTGGATAATGCACCGTATTGGTAATCAACGGTAAACAGAGGTAATGTTTGATTCTCCAAGTAATTGATGCTTGCTAAGTCCGCCGAAAGCTTCAGCTCTTGGGTAAGCAGCTCAATTCTTCCCCCAAGGGCATCTGACATAAGTTTTTTGCGGTCAATATCATATTTAACTAAGTTTGGCGGTGTTGTTGGTAAAAAAATTGCTTCCAAAGAGGGGTTGTCAGATATATCATTAAGTAAAAATTGGAGCTGCCTGTTTGCACGCTTTAAATTAGTTTCCGCAATAATAAGTGCTTCAAATCTGTCAGCTACCCCAATTTCAGATCGACTTATCTCAACGCGAGCCGTTAATCCTTCCGCTACTCTTTTCTTCACCATTTGTAAATTTTGTTGAGCATACTCATATTGTTGTCTTCTAATATCTAGCTCCCCCCAGCTTTCATACAACTGCCAATAAGCTTTATCAACCATTGCAATAATTCGAATGCTTTGCAGACGTGTATTTAATGTGGTGCCTTGTTGTTCAAGGTTAGCGATTGATATGCTAGCTTCGTTTATATCTCGGCCAGCATTTCGAAGAAGTGGTTGACTAAATGAAAACCGCATAGCGCTTTGATAAGTATCGCTATTAAACTGTCCACTATTACGTGATATCTTTTTATTCGAAAGAGGGGCGCTTAATACAATCGTTCCACCAGTCCTTAACGGCACCTTAATACCCGCCTCAACATCCAATGATTTATTTTCTTGCGCTAACGTACTAAGTTTTACTTGCTGATTGTTGAGTGAAGGATTCTCAGAGTTGAAACCAACATAATCAGATGTTTGGAGGGGATCATCATTCTCACCATATCTGGCGTAAACATAAAAAATTTGATCAAACTTCGCTTCCTCTCTTCTAACTTCGGTTGCAGCAATCTGAGGGCTTACTTTCGCCACCTTAATACTTAAATTATTTTTGAGAGCCTTGATGCGTAAATCAGCTAGTGTGAAATGAAGAGCTCTGCTAACCTCTGAGAGATTAATTTCTAATAAGTTTGAATTCTCTGGGCTATCATATTGTTTGAGAATATTTTTCATTTCTAAATCTGTGAATTGCTTTAATTTATACTCTATAGCATCGCTTTCTTCAATAGCTTCTTTTAATGTTTTGATAGGGCTCTTGGAGTAACTTTCAAAAGTTATGCCCTCTTCGCTTTCTAGGCGTAAATCAATTCCAGCAGCATTCGCACTGATTGCATTCAAAAATATTATGAAGCAGAATATAATGCTTAGGTAATTTGAAATTTTGAAAGGCCTTAGCATTTACTTGAATCAGTTAAACCGGTTCATATTAGAAGTCGACTCATCAGGCAATCGAGCTGGGAAATTATTCACTAGCCGCCATAATTCGTAACCAAGATACACATCGGTTAAAAGTACCCAAGCTTTAGCACTTACACCTTGTCTCAAGAAACCAGATTGTGGCCAGTTTTCTGATGCATCAGGAACGACCATGACTCTAAAATTACCCCGGCCGTTATCATTTGAGTCAACGAATGCAACTTTACCTCTAAATGTACCGAAACCAGCTTTTGGCCACCCAGCAACCTGAACGGCAGGCCAACCCTCAAACTCTAATATAACTTCACTACCATTGGTTATTAGTGGTGCATCTCGTCCATCAACCCATAATTGCACTGCTCGTGATGCAGCATCTGGAATAATCGTTAATAATGGTTGGCCTTGAGACACTACCTGTGATTGGGTATTAATAGGTAATCTAAAAATTATACCGTCTCTGGGTGCAATAACTTTTTGCATACTTTGGCGAGATAAATTTATTTCTGCATTGGTTAGAATATTTTCACTGTCGGCTAACTCACCTTTAATTTTACTTATAATTGCTTCGTTTGAGTCCAAGGAGGCTTTTGTTTCAGCTTGTATTTGTTGGATATCAGACTTAGCAGACTCCGCCTCAGCTTTTGCTGAATTAAAGTTTGCTTTTGCACTATTTAGCCCTCGTTTTGCTAGAATTAAATCACGTTCAGCGACTTCAGAATCTCTTTTAGAAACCAAACCATCTTTTAATAAACGGTCTAATCGTTGGGCTTGAAATTCTGCGGCATCAAAAGTCGCTTCGTTTGCACTCACTGACTCTGAGCTAGCCAATATTTTTTGATTAGCTACATCTAATTTAAATTTTGCTGCTGCTATTTTGGCGTCACGAGAAGAAATTAAACTTTGTTTTTGAATTTTATAAGCTTCTAGTTCCCGTCTTTTAGCACTTAACTTTGTCTCTAAATTGTTTCTTTGAAATTCTAAGCGATCTTTAAACATTGGATCAATATCGCTTATCTCAAGCAAAATATCTCCTTTTTTAACTACAGAGCCTTCTTCAATGTACCATTTATTTATCATCCCGCTGACTGGGGCATCAATGTTTTGGATACGCTCCGAAGCTGAAAATGCTGTTACTTGACCATTAGCCGTAATATTTTGTTGCCAGGGAAGAAGCATTGTAATTAAAGGAATAATAAAAAACGAGAGCCCAATAAATTTACTTATACGACTAACTACTTTAGGCGTATCTGCTTTTAACAAAATTTTCTTTGTTGGAAGCATTATTCTAATCCACCTTCTGATCAGACAACAGTAGCTGTTGATTGAAAAGCTTTGCAGTATCTGTAGATCGGGTTGTAATCATCAGCATCCAATCTTTTTGTCTTTTTTGCAAACAATCAATTACAGTTTTTAGTTGGATATCATTTAAACTATCAATCAGTCCGTCAATAATCAGCAAGTCTGGTTTAGTCACAATAGCTCTAACTAACATTAAAAGTTCTAATTGAACATTAGACAGGGGGGCTCCGAAATAATTTAAACGAGTGCTTAGTCCTTTCTTTAATGAAACAATATCATCAAGTAGACCCATGTCGGAAAGGGCTTCATTGATCTGATGGATTGAGATGCTATCGTCATGCAGGCGAATATTTTCCAAAATACTTCCCTCAAGTACCTCAACCTTAGCAGCAATTCCAATGAGATTTCTTAAGCTATGTTGATTAATTTGTCGCAGGTCTATACCGTCATATTCAATAACTCCATTGTTTGGAGTTCTTAAAGAAGCGATTAAATTCACTAGGGTTGATTTGCCTGAACCAGAGGAGCCTGTGATAGCTATACTTTCCCCTTTTTTTAAGAAAAAATTAACATTCTGGACTATTAATAATTCAGGGGAATAACCAAAATTAACTTTACTTACGTTAAGAGAATTTAGGTTTTCAATTTTTACTTCATCAATTTTATTTGGCTCTTGAGGTAAATCTTCCAATACTCCAATTTTATCTACCGCAGCTAAAATATCATAGTAGTCTTCAAGCTTACTCAACAATCTAATAAATGATGCTAGTATGCCAAAAAAAATTAACTCAGCAGCTACGAATTGACCTAAGCTAATTTGACCTTTGATAACCAACATACCGCCTAGCGCTAGCATGATGACACCAATCAATGCATAAGCCATAGCCCCAGTAAAATTTTGCCGTAACAAATACTTAAAATGTAACTCCCGTTTTTCTAAATACTTTGATGTAATAGATTGAACTAAAGATTCTGCACGATGAATTCCTTTGAAAAATTTAAAGAGATACAAATTTCCAGCAATTGTTTCAAGAAAAGCTACAGTGGAATATTTAGCTGATGACTCTTCAATAGCAGTTTTTGTTGCATGCCGGCCCAATACACCAACAATGACCCAAAAACATATGAAGACCATTACAGCTATAATGAAAAAATACACACTATAGAATATTAAAACTAAACTGCCGATCACGCATTGAATCATTGCAATAAGGCCAACAGTTAATAAAGATGCTGCTGATTTTTGTAAAGTCGAGATTCCAAGAAAACGATTAGTCAATTCTACTGGATTGGCAATATCATGAACGTTAGCATTCATACCTTGCACATTTTTACAAACTGTAAAAGCAGTGCTAACAAATAGTCTTCGCTGAATAAATTCAACTACATAATCTTCAAGGACAAAGAGTAATCCAGACAACACAAGTAAAATAAACATTATGGCTGAAATAACTACAAGTGGTTGAATCGATCCTCCCATTGTAATATTGCTCACAAGGGCTTGAACTGCAATAGGAGTAGCAATACTTAGAATGCCATAACCCAAAGCTAAATACATTAATAAAAGTAAATCCTTGCGTTCGCTTCTTATATACTTAATTATTCTATCTAAAGGCATAAGGCTGTCTATTTTTTTCATTCAATCTTTATCAAAAGCATACTAAGTAAAAAAGCTATAGCTACCGATTACGTACTATGATTCAAAAAAATTAACTTCTCCGCTTTCAAGGTTATACATACCGCCAATAATAGATATCTGATTATTTTCGTATAAATTAGAAATGATTTCGCTCTTTTCTAAAATCTCCTTCATTTGATATTTAACATTTAAGTCACTAACCTTTTGAACAAACTCCATATTTGTTGAGCTTCTTTGGTCCTTTGTTGTTTTTTCTAGATCAAGGCATGGAGTTATTTTTGCAACAACATCGGTGATGCTAGCATCTTCAAAATTATCGCAACAAGCCTTAACGGCACCACAAGAAGTATGGCCAAGCACGACTAAAAGCTTACTTTTTAAGTATTTAAGTCCAAATTCTAAACTACCGATAGCATCTGTAGATGCAATGTTTCCTGCTAACCTAACACTAAAGATATCACCTATAGCTTGATCAAATATTAATTCAACTGGGGCCCTTGAATCACTGCAGCTGAGAATTGAAGCAAAAGGATGTTGTTGGTTCTTTGTATTTTCTAACAATGCCGGGTAATCATTATTCATTCTTAAGTTGTTAATAAATCGATGATTTCCTTCTTTAAGAATTTTCAATGCCTCTGAAGGCGCCATTTTGTCTCTATCGATCAGGGGGTGTTTGTACATTAAAGCTCCTTATCTTTATTATTAATAAAATCTACTTTTATATTTCGAAATGATGCATTCGTTTTAAAATCTTTTAAAGCAATTTTGATATCCATTGCTATATATTTGTTATTTTTAAAATCAATCACAACCTCTGAGTTTGTCGGTAGAGAATTTAATTTTTCCATGATAGTGGCTTTGCCAAAAAACGAGACTTCCTCAGCAAGAACCAAGTGGTGACGATCAAGCCCATTTTTATTGCTCACAACATCGACTACTTCATATGAATTTTTATAACTCCTATAAAGTGAGAAAAGTAGGCCGGCTATCAGGCCATAGATGATACCGCTTAATAAATTCATTAAAATAATGCCGACTATCGTTACCACAAAAGGAATGAATTGCTCCGAACCTGAACGAAACATATCTTTAAATATGCTTGGTTTGGCTAACTTATATCCAACAATGATCAATATAGCAGAAAGGGAAGCCAATGGAATTAGGGACATTATTGGGATTAAAAACAGGATAGCAATTAAAAGCCAAAACCCATGCAAGATTGCTGAATTTTTCGTCTTGGCACCAAAGTTAATATTGGCAGAGCTTCTCACTATGACTTGCGTTAATGGCAAGGCACCGACAAAGCCGCATAAAAGATTACCTAATCCTTGCGCTTTTAGCTCTTTATTGGGTGGACTTAGTCTTTTTTTCGGATCAAGCTTGTCCGTTGCCTCAAGGCAAAGCAAAGTCTCAAGACTAGCCACGACCGCAATCAACAAAGCGATTTTATATGTTTCAACATTAATGAAGTTTTCTAAAGACGGCATGATAAAAAGCTGATAGTCACTAAATGCCTTGCCCCCGTTTATGCTGACCAGATGATCTGGGGACAGATAAAAATTAAGCAAACCTTTTTGGCTCAAATAAGTAACGATTGCGCCAAGAAAAACAACAACAATTGGGCCTTGTAAAATCTTAAAAATATCCCCTTTGTTAATAAGTTTCTTATCCCAAAAAATAAGGATTGCCATGGATACAATAAAAATTAATATGGGAAATGTGTCGAAATTATTAATCGCATTAATCAACGATGAAAAGGTATTTTCATTATTGAGTTGGGTGAAATCCATTTCACCAAAAGCAGAAGTATCATAACCAATAGCGTGGGGGATTTGTTTTAAGATGATTAAAATACCAATACCCGATAACATGCCATAAATGACTGATAAGGGAAAAAAATAGGCCAAAAAACCTAACTTAAAATACCCAAACGCAAATTGAATAATTCCGGCTAAAATTACCGCCGATAAAAAATTTTCCCATGATCCCAGAATTAAAATTGACGAAGAAACAATGACGGTAAGTCCCGCTGCAGGACCGCTCACCCCTAATTGAGAGCCACTTAAAAAACCCACAAAAATACCGCCGATAATTCCAGCCAACAAACCTGACATTAGTGGAGCGTTCGATGCCAGCGCTATGCCTAAACATAAAGGCAATGCCACAAAAAAAACCACAATACTCGATGAAAAATCTGATTTTAAATTTTTAAACAATTGTGTTGTTACTCCCGAAATATTTAATGAAATTGTAGAGTAATTGATTAGGGAATTGTTCCCTAAAATTAACATGAAACTGCCTTAAAAATTGCCTGCCGACTTTGTTAACACCCAACGATTATACATTGTCCTGTAATGGATATTTGCCATGATCCAACAACCGTGAAATTAGATTGTCAGGTGGGTCATGAGTGAAATTATCAATAAAGATAAGTTGATTGTTTACATCATAAATGCAAAAACCCTTTTGGTTAAAAAAGGGTTTGCATCTTACTATTTGAGAACGAGTTATGATGGTCTAGAAAGAGACATCCCACTGCAGTCTAAATCGATTTTCATCTGCACTTAGATTTTGGTAAGTGTCATCAAGCGTTAGACGGGAAAAATCCGCAGTGATTTTATTGTTATGTCCTGCCCCATATAGGAACCAGTTTGCGCCCAACGTAAACTCCTCACGCTCGTTCTCGTAGGAGAGATCCGTCTTATTAGGTTCGTTAACACGCGAATAGCGAGCAGCCAGTTCAAGTTCTTTAGGCACTGCTGGCATGAGGTTGTGAAAGAAATACCCAGCTTGAGCATAACCGCCATCAAGATCATGAGTCAGGCCAGTAGCTGTGTCTTTAACCTCTTTATCATGGTACTCCTGCTGCCATGAAAAGCCTCTGTACTTAAATGCCGAGCCCTGTGTCCACTGATTAACCTCGTATGTTGGTAAAGAGCTAGCAGAGGTAAAACCATCGAGATTTCCACAGCCACTGGATGACCATCGAGTACAAGCGCCGGTATTTGATGCCATGGCGAATGAGATGCTACTGGTAGGCTTTTCTGTGAAATCGACATCGGTCTGCTGCCATTTAAGGTAACGACCGTTTGGATTCCATTGTACCCTCGCCATAGTCATTAAGTTATTGTCCGGATTTTCTACACCACGACCCTCGCCAGTATAAACACCAGCCCAATAGTTCATATCCATAGGTGTTTCTTTGAATAAACGGCCTGTTAATTGTGCGCCAACTTGTCGGTCGATCGTAAACACTCGGTTAGCAATTGAGCGCTCAACAAACTGTTGCTTTCCGGATGAGTCTACTCGTTCACGGTTGTAGTTAATTTTCCATTGCCCTACACGTAACGTAGCTTCTTTATATTTTGCTACGTCGACACGCCAGTCAATTACTCGAGCACTTGCATTGGAGCTGCTATCATCTACTTCCCTTCCCGGCTGAAGATCAACCTCGAAGTAATACTTTAACCATGGCTCGTAGGCGTGGCCACCAATCTTCATACGAAGTCGGCGACCTTCAAAGGTATTTTGACTATTATCATTGAAGTTACTGATTTGGCGTGGGTCACCATTGTCAGGTGTAGTAAACCGTAATTGTGCTCTCCACAGGAGGTTCGTTTGGAATTTCCCGTCTTCTGTTTCAAAACGGAAACCTTTTTTTCCATGGCTCAGTTTTATTGGCAGGCTTGTACCTACTTTCTTATCCATAGCTTTCTTCTCGGCTTTTCTTCCCTTAGCAAGCAATGCGCCCTCATCTTCAGTTAACACCCCTTTGGTAATTAATGCATCAATGAGGTCTTGTGTTGAATCCGCATAGACATTTGCTGATAATGCTAGAGTAGCTGATGCCACAGCAGCAACTAAAATTTTATTAGGCATTTACATTCTCCTTAAATTAAAAAAATAAACTCTAATGATGCAATCAATTAGTTTTTATCCATGGAGAGTATTGTCTATCTGAAATATGACAAATTAATGACAGAAAATGAATTATGTTGACTGCGAGAAATACATCTTTTTTGGGGGCGTGTGACGAAGGAACTCTGGAGGTGTTAGATTAATGTATCGTTGATATTAAATTAACTATGTCCAGCAACAAGACTATATCCCTCCTCTTCTCATTCAATGTATTTGTTTATCGTGGTGGGGGTGATCGATTTATCTTTGCACTCAAGACGGACGCTTAATGGATTGTGCTCTCGCTATACATCATTACTCAAAAGCTCACACCTCTATTAGCTCACGCAACGGCTGTTTTGAATTTATGTTATTTCTATCAAGTTCAGGATGCCTGTATATAATTACTCGGCTCTCATATGAGGGAATAATAAAACGTCTCGAATACTAGGGCTATCCGTTACTAGCATGACTAGTCTATCAATGCCTATGCCACATCCACCCGTTGGAGGTAAGCCGTACTCTAATGCCCTAATAAAATCGGCATCATAATACATCGCCTCCTCATCACCCGATTCTTTTGCCTCGACTTGTGCTTTGAATCGCACCGCTTGATCCTCGGCATCGTTTAGCTCAGAAAATCCATTTGCTATCTCACGCCCGGCAATAAATAATTCAAAGCGCTCAGTAATATCAGGGTTGGTATCGGACGCACGAGCGAGTGGCGACACTTCAATAGGATAGTCAATGATATAAGTTGGGTCCCATAAGTGCTCCTCGGCTTCCTCTTCAAAAAGGGCGAGCTGATAAGCGCCAAGTCCTGCCTTACTAGGAAGCGTGTGTCCTTTTTTGTCGAGGGCATTCTTGACAAAATCAAGGTCTAATAAATCTGTCTCATTATATTTATCCGAATACTTTAGTATCGCCTCAACCATAGTGAGTCGATCAAAGGATTTTCCAAAATCGATCTCTTTTCCTTGGTAGTTAACTTTTGTTGACCCAACAACTAGTTCAGCAACATACCTTATACACGATTCAGTAAATTCCATGAGCCAGTTGTATTCGGTATAAGCAGCATAAAATTCCATCATGGTAAATTCAGGGTTATGCCTTACACTTAAACCCTCATTTCTGAAATTACGGTTAATTTCAAATACCCTATCAAAACCCCCAACCACCAGTCTTTTAAGGTAGAGTTCGGGCGCAATCCTCAGGTACATTTCCATATCCAAAGCATTATGATGCGTCTTAAAAGGCCGAGCTGTTGCCCCGCCGGGTATGGGGTGCAACATAGGCGTTTCGACCTCTAAAAACTCATGCTCCTGCATAAACGTACGAATACCTGACATAATTTTACTGCGCTTTAAGAAAGTGTCGCGTGTATCCTCATTCACGATAAGATCGACATAGCGCTGTCGGTATTTCGTTTCCTGATCCGATAACCCGTGAAATTTTTCAGGTAAGGGTCTAATGGATTTAGTAAGCAAAATAATCTCTGTGACTTCTATAGTGAGCTCGTTGGTATTCGTTTTAAAAACCCTACCTTTTGCTCCCAAAATATCACCAAGATCCCACTTTTTAAAATGCGAATATAGCTCAGGGTTGGTTTCTGAGTTGATTAAATCCCGAGCGACGTAAAGCTGTATTTTTCCTTGTTTGTCCTGAATAGTTGCAAAACTGGCTTTACCCATCACGCGTTTTAACATCATTCGACCTGCAATAGATGCTATGACGCCTTTTTTTTCTAAGTCCTCTTTGATCTCGTTATCATATAAGTCATGCAGGTCTTGAGAATAATCCGCCGGTCTAAAATGATTAGGAAAGGCAACGCCTCTAGCTCTAATCTCTTGGAGCTTTGACCTTCGCTCCATAATAATGGCATTTTCGTCTTGAATCTCTGGTTCTTTTTTTTCGCTCAACTTATACCCCTTGCTTTAAACTTTCACTAATAAACATATCCAGATCACCATCTAATACGCCCTGTGTATTGCCCACTTCTAGGTTTGTTCTAAGATCTTTAATGCGTGATTGATCTAGCACATAACTCCTAATTTGATGACCCCATCCAATATCTGTTTTAGCATCTTCCATAGCCTGCTTTTCTTCGTTTCGTTTGCTAAGCTCAATAGCGTACAACTGTGCTTTCAACATATTCATCGCTTGTGCTTTATTGCGATGCTGTGATCGGTCATTTTGACATTGCACCACTGTATTGGTGGGTACATGCGTAATTCTAACAGCAGAATCCGTTTTATTGATATGCTGCCCTCCTGCCCCTGATGCTCTATATGTATCTATCCTTAAATCAGATGGATTGATGTCGATATCAATTGACTCATCAATCTCCGGATAAACATTCACGCCGGCAAAAGACGTATGTCGTCGACTTCCCGAGTCGAAAGGGGATTTCCTGACCAGTCGATGAATCCCAGACTCAGTTCTCAAGAAACCAAAGGCGTAATCACCAATAATTTTTAAGGTAGCTCCTTTGATACCCGCCACCTCCCCTTCTGTATATTCTAATACCTCGATCTTAAAATTTTTTCTTTCCGCGTATCGGGTATACATTCGAAAGAGCATGTTAGCCCAATCTTGCGCCTCCGTTCCGCCACTCCCTGACTGAAAGTCAACAAAACAATTGTTTGGATCCATTGGGTGAGAAAACATGCGCTTAAACTCGATATCATCGACAGACTTTTCCAGCTTTTCTGTATCACTCTTAATAGTCGTTAAGGTATTTAAGTCATTCTCCTCCACAGCCATATCAAACAGTTCTTGATTATCAGCTAAATCACTGATCAGGCTATCGGCTTGATGAACGATATCTTCAAGCACCTTCTTTTCTTTGCCAATTTTCTGGCTCAACGCCCTATCAGACCATGTTTTGGGATCTTCTTGCTGAATACTTAATAACTTAATAGTGCGCTTTTTTTCCTCTAGGTCAAAGAAACCCCCGCAGGGTATTAAATTTTTCGTTGACTCCAGCAATTAAATTTCTTAACTCTATAATCTCTTCATTCTCCATCCAGACTCAGCCTTTTTAAATTTTTTTATGAAGTACGTATGATCGTATTATACCCAAATATTTTAATGATATATGTGTCATTAAACTGTCATAATTTACCCATAAGATATCGTTTGTAACAAAAAATTTTAATCACTAAAAACTTAAGGAGTCACCCCATAATGAAAGAGTTAAACCTAGGCAAGCTTAGTGTTGCTGCAGTTGTAGCAGGTACATTCGCTTTCTCAAACTCAGCTACCGCTGCTGTAGATATTATCAAAATTGATGGATCAAGTACGGTGTATCCAATCACAGAAGCTGTTGCAGAAGAGTTTCAAATAGCAACAGGCATTAAGGTAACCGTAGGTGTTTCAGGAACTGGTGGTGGATTCAAGAAATTTTGTCGGGGTGATACAGTTATTTCAGGTGCTTCAAGACCAATTAAAGCCAAGGAAAGAAAAAAATGCGCTGAGGCTGGTATTGAGTTTATTGAGGTTCCGGTTGCTTATGATGCCCTTACAGTCGTAATTAATAAGTCCAATGATTGGGCAAAAGAAATGACCCCAGAAGAATTAAAAAAAATGTGGGAGCCTGCAGCTCAAGGAAAGATTATGAGCTGGAGTCAAGTAAGAGCCGGTTGGCCTGATACACCCCTTAAGCTATATGGCCCAGGTGCTGACTCAGGAACATTTGATTATTTTACCGAATCAATTATCAAGAAATCTAAAGCAATCCGTGGTGACTTTACTGCATCAGAAGATGATAACGTTTTAGTGCAAGGTGTTGCTGGCGACAAAGGTGGTATTGGTTACTTTGGCCTTGCTTACTTTGCAGAAAATAAAAATAAATTAGACGCGGTTGCAATAAAAAATGCAGCGGGTAAGTTTGTTCTACCTTCTCTTGAAACAACTATGAATGGTTCATATAACCCACTGGCAAGACCGTTGTTTATTTACCTAAACGCAACAAAAGCAGCATTCGATCCGAACGTTAAGAAGTTTATTGACTACTACTTAAAGTATGCTGGACAAATGGCACAAGAAGTAGGCTATATTCCTTTTAGCAAAGATGAATACAAAGCAATTGAGGATCATTACAAGGGCCTTAAGACCGGGACAGCATTTGAAAAACCAGCAATTGGTTTATCCGTGAAAGAAATGCTAGAGCTCTCAGCTGCTAATAAGTAGTAAAAAACTTTAATAAAAAGGTGACTTTATGTCACCTTTTTTTTGATTTATTTATAGCTATAATTATTGAAAAAACAGGTAATGTAAGTATGATGAAGTTTCTTTAAAATATTAATATCTTATTCATGTCAGAAACGACTATAAGCCCGCAGTTAGCCAAAAAATTCAGCAGAAATCTTATTGAACGACTCATTGAGTTTGGTCTTTTATGCTCAGCTGCATTTGCTGTGCTTATAACTGCAGCTATTGTTTTCGTTTTAGTGAGTGAGGCTATACCATTTTTTCAGCATGTATCACTTTATGATTTTTTTACGGATACTGTGTGGACACCGAATTACTCTATTAAACATTATGGAATTCTAGCCTTAGTTTCTGGGACACTAACCACTACATTCATTGCTCTATTTGTGGCAATACCTTTAGGGACAATAACGGCTATTTATTTATCCGAATTTGCCAGCCATAAGGTTCGCGAAACAATTAAACCCATCCTAGAGTTATTGGTTGGCGTTCCCACCGTCGTATTTGGTTATTTTGCCCTTATGATGGTAACCCCGTTGTTACAAAAAATTTATCCAGATTTAACTACTTTTAATATGCTTGGGCCGGGTATTGTTATGGGTATTATGATTGTGCCCTACATTGCATCAGTTGCTGAAGATTCTATGCGGGCAGTGCCTATGGCTATGCGTGAAGGAGCCTACGCTATGGGTGCAACTAGATTCCAAACTGCTGTAAGAGTTATTACTCCTGCAGCTATATCGGGTATTGTGGCGGCCTATATTTTAGCAATAAGTCGAGCGGTTGGAGAAACAATGATTGTGGCCATTGCCGCTGGACAACAACCAAACTTTACCTTCAACCCAGTTGAGAGCGCAGCGACTATAACCTCATACATTGTGTCGGTAGCGCTGGGGGATCTAGAGCATGGAGGTATTGGCTATCAAAGTATCTTTGCTGCTGGCCTTACATTACTCTTGATGACACTTTCCTTTAATATTGTCGGCCACATGGCACGCAAAAAATTTGCGGAGAGGTATTAAGGATTAAAATGACAATAAAAACATCAAAAAAAACGGCGGTAGATGTTAATGCTATCAGGCGGCTTATTAAAAAACATAAAAAAAACGATCTTATGTTTGCAGCGCTAGGTATGTTTGTTATCGCATCGCTCACTATAACGCTAATCATTCTTTTTTTAGACTTAGTGCTTGATGGCTACCCAAAATTTACGTTAGATTTTTTTACTAACTTTCCATCAAGAAGGGCTGCAAGGGCAGGAATTTTATCAGCATGGGTTGGTTCGTCTCTAGTTTTGTTAGTTACCTTTTTCGTAGCAGTGCCTTTAGGTATAGCTGCAGGCATTTATTTGGAGGAGTATGCGAAAAAAAATTGGATCTCTGACATCATTGAAATCAACGTTTCTAATCTAGCCGGTGTTCCATCGATCATTTATGGCTTGCTGGCGCTTGGCTTATTTGTATACAGCTTTGGTCTTGGGCAAAGTATTTTGACAGCCGGCCTAACGCTCGCTTTGTTGATGCTTCCCATAGTAATAGTATCGACACGTGAGGCAATTAGAGCTATCCCAATTCATATAAGAGAGGCAGCCTATGCAGTAGGTGCAACCAAATGGCAAGTAGTGCTTCATCATGTGGTTCAATACTCATATGGCGGTATTTTAACTGGTGTGATTATTGGTATGGCAAGGGCTATAGGTGAGACTGCCCCAGTTATAACAATTGGTGCGTTAACTTTCATCGCCTTTCTCCCGCCTTCACCAGTCAGCATAGACCCACCTTTTTTAAATTTTGCATGGTTGAATGCTGGTTTTACAGTGCTTCCTATTCAAATGTTTAACTGGATATCAAGACCACAGCATGCTTTCCATATTAATGCCGCTGCTACAGGTGCTGTAATAATTATTCTGACAGCAATGATGAATGGTTTTGCAATTAAATTAAGATATAACGTTAGGAAAAAAATTAAATGGTAGCTAAAAATAAACATAACGAAATAGTTAAAGCTGAATCTAAGGATTTGAATTTCTTCTATGCAGACGGTACTCAGGCGCTCAAAAATGTTAGTTTGCCTGTATACGAAAATAAAATTACGGCACTGATCGGCCCATCCGGTTGTGGGAAATCTACTTTTTTACGTTGTTTTAATAGAATGCATGACCTTTATCCTGGCAATCGGTATGACGGGGAAATTACTCTTCATCCAGATAATACAAACATACTTGATAAAAAAGTTGATCCCATAGAGGTGAGGATGAGGATAAGTATGGTTTTTCAAAAGCCCAATCCATTTCCTAAGTCTATATATGAAAACGTTGCGTATGGGCTTCGAGTTAGGGGAGAAACTAATGCAAGAGTGATCGATGAAAAAATTGAAGAAGCTCTTAAAGGAGCATCATTATGGGAGGAAGTAAAAGACCGCCTACAAGACCTGGCTTTTAACTTATCCGGCGGACAACAACAGCGCTTGTGTATTGCAAGGGCCTTGGCAACTGAACCCGAAATCATGTTATTTGACGAGCCTACATCTGCATTAGACCCGATCGCTACGGTCAATATTGAAGAATTAATGTCCGGCCTTAAAGACAAGCTATCAATTCTTATTGTTACTCACAATATGCAACAAGCCGCAAGAATTTCAGATTATACGGCTTACATGTATCTCGGTGAACTAGTGGAGCATGACAAAACCGATACAATTTTTACCAAGCCATCCAAAAAAGAGACCGAAGATTATATTACTGGGAAGTTTGGTTAATACTGTCTACTAGAAACTGAGCAGATTCAATTACTTTCTCAACGTCGGGGCCTTCAGTCATAACTCTAATTAAAGGTTGAGTTCCGGACTCTCTAATTAAGACACGCCCCTTCCCCTCCATCATCTCATTAGCCTGCTCAATAAGGGGTTTCACTTCGTCGCCATCAGCATTGAATTTTCCAATTGAAGTGATGTTGATGAGTTTCTGAGGATACATTGGAAAATTACTAAGCGCTTGACTTAATGACTCCTGGTTTGATTGAAGGAAAGCAATAAGTTGCAATGAAGAAATTATCCCATCCCCTGTAGAATGCTTATCAAGAAGAACAATATGACCAGAGTTTTCACCGCCAATAATCCATTTTTTCTCCCTAAGAGCTTCTGCTACATACTTATCACCCACCTTAGCTCTAATAAAAGGAATATTCATCTCTTTGCACTTTTCCTCCAGGGCAAGATTGGACATTAACGTTCCAACTAATCCGCCAGACATAATATTTTGTTGTAGATAAGACTTCAAAAGTAAGAATAAGATTTGGTCTCCGTCAATCAATCGACCTAACTCATCAACCATAATTAATCTGTCGCCATCACCATCAAACGCAATACCCAAATCTGCTTTAGCACTAAGCACAGCTTTTATTAAAAATTCAGGATGTATGGAACCTGCGTTCTCATTAATATTAAGCCCGTTAGGTTGGTTATTAATTATCTGTATATCGGCACCCAATCGACTAAAGATAGATGGGGCTACCTGGTAAGTTGCGCCATGGGCGCAATCGAGAATAATTTTTTTGCCAGCTAATGTAAAATGTTTTGGTAACGTGCTTAGGCAAAAGTCTTCATACCGATCTCTGGCATCATCGAGCCTTTTGGCTTTACCTAAACGGTGAGCAGGTACAACCTTTATATCAGACTCAACAATCTCTTCAATTTCTCTCTCTATACTTTGGGGTAACTTAGTTCCTTGATTAGAAAATAATTTAATGCCGTTATCATCATAAGGGTTATGTGATGCAGTGATAGAAACACCGATATCAGCATTTAAGGCTTTAGTAAGGAAAGCTATGGCGGGTGTTGGTAATGGGCCGGTAAGATAGACATCAACACCGGCTGCAGCAAAACCTGACTCTAAAGCTGACTCAAACATATAGCCAGAAATACGAGTGTCTTTGCCTATAACAACACTGGGATTCGTTTCAAGATCATGATGCTTAGTCAAAACAAGTCCTGCAGCATAGCCAATTTTTACAAAAAAATCTGGGGTTATTGGAAAAGACCCTGTTTTACCCCTAATACCGTCTGTGCCAAAAAATTGAGTCATAAATTTATATTATTTCTAGATAGTTAAGCATGTTTTTGGTTTCTTTAATGTTATGGACTCTAAGAACTTGTGCCCCATTTTTTGCGGCCAATGCAGCCAAAAATGCGCTAGTGTGAATGATATCATCCTTGTTTTCGCCGACAATATTTTTTACCATACTTTTTTTAGAGACTCCAATCAGTAAAGGCAGATTAAGCTTTAAAAATTGCTTCATATTTTTGTACAGCAGTATATTGTCTAATTGCGTTTTTCCAAAACCAAAACCTGGATCCAACAAAATTCTGTTTCTATTAATACCTTTTTTCTCACAAGCGCTCACCCTTGATGTTAAAAATTGTTCTACTTCGCTCACTACCGAATCATAAACAGGGTTTATCTGCATCATTTCCGGGGTACCTTGCATATGCATTAAACATACGTCAACAGAAGAGTTTGCAATAATATCGAGCGACCCCATTTCTTGAAGAGCCTTAATATCATTAATCATATTAACTCCTAGATCTATGGTTTTAGCCATAACTTCGGGCTTATACGTATCTATAGATATATAAATTTGTGAGAGCTTCCTAATTTCCTGAATAACGGGGAGAATTCTTTTTTCTTCTTCGTGTAATGAAATAGGGAGTGCTCCAGGCCGTGATGACTCACCACCTATATCGATCATATCTGCTCCGTCTTCAATCATTTGCAAAGCATGATCAATGGCAGCAGTTAATGTAATATGTTTTCCACCATCTGAAAACGAGTCGGGAGTGACATTTAAGATACCCATAATTAAGGGTGTTTTGTCTAATTGAGATAATCGCATTTAGAAAAAATTAAAAAGGGGCAGATGCCCCTTTCCTTAGTTTTTAGCCGCTGGTTGCGGAGTAATGGGGGTTGCTCCAGAACTTCCTCCAGAAGGTTTTTTTGGTGAATCAGATCCCTTTGATGGCTTGGAGGCCCTCATTTTCTTTCCTTGCATAATATCGTTAATCTGATCGCTATCAATTGTCTCAAACTCCAACAATGCTTTAGCCATAAGCTCAATTTTTTTCTTGTTTTTTTCAATCAACTTTCTAGCAACTCCGTACTGCTGATCAAGAATAGATTTAATTTCAGCATCAACTTTTTGTTGTGTTGCTTCAGAAATTGATTTTGACGACATAGACATGAACCCATCGTTGGTATCGTCAGAATAAACCATAGTTCCCATCTTGTCTGACATGCCATACTTGGTTACCATGTCTCTTGCAAGTTTCGTAGCTCGCTCAAAATCGTTGGCTGCCCCAGTAGACATTTGCTTCATAAAGACTTCTTCAGCAATTCTTCCACCAAACAGTATGGCTATTTCTTCCAGCATTTTTTCTTTAAAGCTGCTAAATCGGTCGAATTCAGGAAGCTGCCAGGTTAAGCCTAATGCCCACCCTCTAGGCATAATAGTCACTTTATGAACGGGATCAGCGTTAGGAAGAAGTTTTGCAACAACCGCATGGCCAGACTCGTGATATGCCGTGTTCCTTCTTTCCTCTTCACGCATAACCATTGACTTTCTTTCAGGGCCCATAAATATTTTGTCTTTAGCCTCCTCAAAGTCCTCCATGTCTACTGTTCGTTTATTGCGTCTTGCAGCAAACAAAGCTGCTTCATTAACCAAATTCGCTAAATCTGCACCAGAAAAACCGGGGGTACCGCGAGCAACAATATCTGCCTTTACGTCTGGATCGATAGGTACCTTTCTCATGTGTACCATAAGAATTTGCTCTCTACCTTTAATGTCTGGAAGAGATACCGCTACCTGTCTATCAAATCTTCCTGGTCTCAATAAAGCCTTGTCGAGAACATCCGCTCGGTTAGTTGCAGCAATAACTATGACTCCTGAGTTGGCCTCAAAACCATCTAACTCGACCAACAGCTGGTTAAGAGTTTGCTCTCTCTCATCATTACCACCGCCCATGCCAGAACCCCGATGACGTCCTACTGCATCAATTTCATCAATAAAAATAATGCAAGGTGAGCTTTTTTTTGCCTGCTCAAACATGTCGCGAACTCTTGCAGCGCCAACGCCAACGAACATCTCTACAAAATCTGAGCCAGAGATGCTATAAAAAGGAACTTTTGCCTCACCCGCAATAGCCCGAGCAAGCAAAGTTTTTCCTGTTCCTGGGGGGCCTACCATCAAAACTCCTCTTGGGATTCGGCCTCCTAACTTATGAAATTTAGTTGGGTCCTTAAGAAATTCGACGATCTCAGAAACTTCTTCTTTCGATTCATCACATCCAGCAACATCCGCGAACGTTGTTTTATTGTTAGTTTGGTCAAGTTGCCTCGCCTTACTTTTACCCATAGAGAAAGGTCCACCACCCTTTCCACCACCCTGCATTTGTTTCATAAAGAATATCCACACCCCAATCAACAGGATCATAGGGAACCATGAGATAAAGATACTCGCAAGAAAAGACTGCTGCTCCTTAGGCTTAGCATCTACGACAACATTATTTTTAAGTAAATCAGAAACAAGCCATGGGTCTGTAGGGGCATAAGTGGTAAAGCGTTTTCCGTCTGCAGTAATACCAGTTAAATTTTGGCCATCGATTTCAACTCTAGCTATATTTCCCGACTTCACTTCTGACATAAATTGTGAGTAAACTAACTTGTTCTCAAATCGTGACGAGCCAGAAAACTGATTAAAAATTGTCATCATAATCAGTCCTACAGCAATCCACATAGCTATACTTTTCAATGTATTATTGTTCAAATCCTCATCCTTATTTATTTATTTATTTATTTATTTATTTATTTATTAGCTAATCATAAACTACGAGGCATCAAAAATAAAAATTAAATTTTATTCCTTCCAAATACAAAAATCTCCGAACTTCTGTCTCTTGATGATGCAGGCTTAAACGTTGTTACTTTTTCGAAATGCTTTCGTGTTTCGGCCACAAAACCATCAAATTCTGCACCAACAAATGACTTGACCAAAAAACAACCGTTTGGTTTCAACCAATCAGTAGAAAACTGCAGTGCAAGCTCATTTAAGTGAATAATTCCTGCTTGATCAGAAGTCTTTATACCACTAATATTGGGGGCCATATCTGAAATTACAAGATCTAAAGAGGTTTTACCAAGTTTTTTTTCGAGACTATCTAACATTTCCTGTTCACGAAAGTCCCCGATTAAAAATTCAACATTTTTAATCGGGGCCATTTCCAATAGATCAAGAGCAAAAATGTTACCGTTACAGCCTGTCATTTGTGAAATTACTTGTGACCAACTTCCTGGTGCTGATCCTAAATCCACTACATTCATTTTCTTTGTGAGAAAATTGAACTTCTCATTTGCCTCTAACAATTTAAATGCCGCACGAGATCGATAACCAGCTAACTTTGCTTTGTGCACGTAGGGATCTGATACATGTTCATTCATCCAGCTTTTACTAGTTTTTGATCTCTTCATCTGATATTATTGCCACCCTATTTACGACATACATTCTATATTACATGCTAAATTCAAAACAAACAGCTTACCTGAAAGCACTATCTCACCCTATAAATCCAGTTGTTCAAATAGGGCTTAAGGGCTTAACTGATTCCGTAATCAAAGAAATTGATGTAAATTTAAATGCTCATGAATTAATTAAAATAAAAGTTCAGAGCGATAGCAAAGATAATAGAGAAGGGCTTTGGGTTAGTATTTGTGAAAAACTCCGCGCGGAGCCTATTAATCATATAGGAAAATTGTTAGTTATATTCCGTCCAAATCCTAAAAAAACTAAAATTACTCTGCCTTAATCTCATCGCATTTTAATTAGTAATAAAATCCCGAGAATGCACTGCAATAAATAGCCTGCACTGGCAATCCCATGCCATGAGCTATAACGATCAGCAAAGACACTCTCCATAACCTCTCGAGGTAAAGCTTCGACTTTAAGTGTTTCTAACAATGGATGTATTCCAAAGAAGCTGATTATCACTAACAAAAGAATGAACAATGTAATCCATAAAAAGGCTTTTTTCATTACTCTCACGCCATACGACTTAAAGCCTGCAAAAATAATAATGCCGGAGGCAAATAAACCAAAATAGTTGATAAATTTGAACATATCACTCGCCAATGCCCCAGCTATGTATGTACTTGGGATTTTATTGAACAATACAGATGTCACCATCAACATACTCCACAGAGATCCCACCCAGACTGAAGTAATGACAAAACTAAGCTTATTAAACAAATTTTCCATATAAATTAGATATATAAAACCCGTAAAATATCAAATGACTTAATTCCACCAGGACTTTCAAACTCGACAACATCGCCGGCTTCCTTGCCAATTAGGGCTTTTGCTAACGGTGAATTTATCGATATTTTATTGTCTTTAATACTCGACTCATCATCCCCAACAATTTGGTAGGTTGATTTCTTTTCTGTATCTAAGTCTTCTAACTCTATTGTTGCGCCAAAAACGCATCTTCCTTCAGCCTTTAAATTTGCTGGGTCAATTACTTCTGCTTGCGAAATTTTTGCTTCAATATCCGCCAGCCTCCCCTCAATAAAGCCCTGCTTTTCTTTTGCTGATTCATACTCAGCATTTTCGGATAAATCGCCCTGAGCTCTGGCTTCAGCAATAGCTTCAATAATCGCAGGCCTATCAACACTTTTTAATTGCTGCAACTCTTTCTTTAAAGCCTCAAGACCATTACGGGTCATATGTATTTGCGCCATCTTTTTCCTTTTATACTAGCGATAGTAATTTTATTTTGTTCAAGCTTGTTAGTGGAGAAGTGTATTTTAAGTGGGTAGTTTGTGCAAGCTTTGCAGCGACTCTACATGAATCTCATCAACATAATTCATTCCAACACATGCAGCTCTTGCACCAGACAATGTTGTGTAATAGGTAACTTTATTTTGCAATGCATTTCGTCTTATTTCGTAGGAATCCGCTATCGCCCTTCTATCTTCGGTTATATTTACAATGAAATCAATTTCGTTATTTTTAATCATATCTACAATATGAGGCCTTCCTTCCGCAACTTTGTTCACTGTATCTACGTCAATACCTTGTTTCCTGATAGCGTTTGCAGTGCCTTTTGTCGCAACAATTTTAAATCCAAGATCCCTAAGTGACTGAGCTATATCAATGACATTTAGGTGGTCTTCTTTTCTGACGCTTAAAAATGCTTTACCCCCTTTTGGAAGTATAACCGATGCACCCATCTGGGATTTAATAAAAGCCTCTGCAAATGTTTTTGCAACCCCCATTACCTCGCCTGTAGATTTCATTTCAGGACCAAGGATCGTATCCACTCCTGGAAATTTTATGAAAGGAAATACCGCCTCTTTAACAGAGAAGAAGTCAGGAGTTATTTCCTTGGTAAAATTTTGATTCTTAAGAGATATGCCTGCCATACAGTTAGCTGCAATTTTAGCTAACGGCTTTCCGATTGCTTTTGAGACGAAGGGAACAGTTCTCGATGCCCTTGGGTTTACCTCTAAAACATAAATATTCTCACCCTGAATAGCAAATTGCACATTCATTAAACCCACAACATTTAGGGCTTTTGCCATTTTTTTGGTTTGCTCAATAATCATTTTTTGCACTATTTTCGTCAAAGTATGCGGTGGTAATGAGCAGGCTGAATCACCTGAGTGAACTCCTGCTTGCTCAATGTGCTCCATAATCCCACCAATAACTATATCCTCACCATCTGAGATTGCATCCACATCAATTTCTAACGCATCGTTTAAGAATCTATCTAACAAGACCGGAGACTCATGAGAAACCTTCACTGCTTCTCGCATATATCTTTCTAAATCATTTTTCTCATGAACAATCTCCATAGCCCTTCCACCCAAAACATAGCTTGGCCTAACAACTAAGGGGTAACCGATCTCCTCCGCCAACACCAAAGCCTCCTCAGGTGTTCTTGCTGTTTTGTTGGGTGGTTGTTTAAGCTTTAATTCATTGAGTATATTTTGAAAGCGTTCACGATCTTCCGCAGCATCAATGTCATTAGGTAAGGTCCCAATTATTGGAACGCCTTCCGCTTCTAACGCTTTCGCTAATTTAAGGGGTGTTTGACCACCGTACTGAACAATTACGCCCCATGGGCTTTCTTTTGCTACGATTTCTAACACATCCTCTAGGGTAACTGGGTCAAAATACAGCCTATCTGATGTGTCATAATCGGTAGATACCGTCTCTGGGTTGCAATTGATCATAATGGTTTCAAAACCACTATCTCTAAGCGCTAATGCTGCATGAACACAACAGTAATCGAATTCAATTCCCTGTCCAATTCTGTTCGGACCTCCTCCTAAGATGAGGATTTTTTTATTTGTGGTTGGTTCTGATTCACAATACTCCTCATAAGTAGAATAAAGATAAGCTGTTTTAGTTTCAAATTCAGCCGCACAGGTATCTACTCTTTTATAGACAGGTCGAATATTTTGATCATGCCGTAATTTTCTTACGGACGATTCGTCTCTACCAACCAATTTTGCTATTCTACTATCAGAAAATCCTGATTTTTTTAGGCTTCTAAGAAAGTTGGCCTCCAGTCCTTCAAAGGTTTTTTCCTTTACAAGACTTTCTTGATCCACAATATCTTTAATCTGATATAAAAACCAAGGATCAATTTTTGAGTGCTGAAATACCTCTTCGACAGTTAACTTCGCTCTAAATGCATCCCCAACAAACCAAATGCGGTTAGGCCCGCACTCTCGAAGCTCTTTAACAATCTCATCCTTATCTTCAGAGAATTCAACCAACCCATCTACCCCAATTTCAAGACCTCTTAGTGCTTTTTGGAAGGATTCCTGAAACGTTCTTCCCATTGCCATCACTTCACCTACTGATTTCATTTGAGTAGTCAGTCTAGAGTCGGCTTGAGGAAATTTTTCAAATGCAAAGCGTGGAATTTTAGTAACAACATAATCAATTGTTGGTTCAAAAGATGCTGGGGTTAGTCCTCCGGTAATATCGTTTTTTAACTCATCTAACGTATAACCTACAGCTAATTTTGCTGCAATCTTTGCAATGGGAAACCCAGTTGCCTTTGATGCCAAAGCCGAGGATCTTGAGACTCTTGGATTCATCTCGATCACACACATTCTTCCATCATCAGGATTAATTGCAAATTGTACGTTTGATCCTCCGGTATCAACCCCAATTTCCCTTAAGATGTTGATAGATGCCGTACGCATTATTTGGTATTCTTTATCTGTTAAAGTCTGTGCGGGAGCAACAGTTATTGAGTCGCCTGTATGGACCCCCATCGGATCGAGATTCTCAATTGAACAAATAATTATGCAGTTATCGTTAGAATCACGAACAACCTCCATTTCGTATTCTTTCCAACCAAGCAAAGACTCCTCAATAAGAAGTTCGTTTGTTGGTGAAGCATCCAAACCTCGCTCACAAATCAACATAAATTCTTCTTTATTGTAAGCGATGCCTCCACCGCTTCCACCCATAGTAAAAGAGGGCCGGATAATTGCTGGGTACCCAATAGAGGCTTGGACTTGAATTGCCTCTTCCATACTGTGCGCAATGGCTGATCTTGCAGAAGCTAGTCCAATGCCGGTCATTGCTTCTTTGAATTTTTGTCTATCCTCTGCCTTATCAATTGCCTCTTTTGATGCACCAATCAATTCAACATTGAATTTCTTAAGAATCCCATGCTTATCTAAATCGAGGGCACAATTTAAGGCTGTTTGCCCTCCCATAGTAGGAAGTAAAGCATCAGGCCTTTCTTTTTCTATGATTTTGGCTACGATTTGCCATTGAATCGGCTCAATATAAGTTGCATCTGCCAAATCTGGATCAGTCATGATGGTAGCGGGGTTAGAATTTACCAAAATAACTCTATAGCCTTCCTCCGTCAGCGCTTTGCATGCTTGTGCCCCGGAATAATCAAATTCACATGCCTGCCCTATGACGATTGGTCCTGCCCCAATAATAAGAATTGATTTAATGTCTTTACGTTTAGTCATTCTGCAGTTTTTTCCCTTGTTTCATTAAACTCACAAAGTGATCAAATAAGTAACTCATTTCTGTTGGCCCTGGGCTTGCCTCAGGATGGCCTTGAAAGCTAAATGCAGGGGCATCATTCAGCTCAATTCCTTGTATCGAATTATCAAATAATGATTTATGAGTAATTTTTATATTAACAGGCAAATTAGCCTCATTAACTGAAAATCCATGATTTTGACTGGTAATGAAAACCTTCTTGGATAGGAGATCTTGAACTGGATGATTGGCACCGTGATGACCGAACTTCATTTTAGCTGTCTGTGCTCCAGAAGCTAAGGCTAGTAATTGATGGCCCAGACAGATTCCAAAAATTGGGATTTTTTTTGCTAGTAATGTTTTGATATTCTTTATAGCATAGTCGCAAGGTTCGGGGTCGCCAGGTCCATTTGATAAAAAAACTCCGTCCGGTTTCATTGCTACAACCTTGTCGGCAGAAAGCTCAGCTGGCACTACTACTACCTCACAGCCCCTGGAAACCAACATTCTCAAAATATTTCTTTTTACGCCAAAATCGTATGCAACTACTTTAAATTTCGAATCGCTAGAAGGCGCATAACCTTTTTCTAATGTCCATTCCCCACCATTAAAATTATAAATTTTAGTAGTGGATACAACTTTAGCTAGATCTGCCCCAGTTAAGCCAGGAAAATCTTTAGCTTTTTTCAGTGCATCTTCTTCTTTTCCCGCCACACATATGCACCCAGCTTGCGCACCATACATCCTAATGTGCTTCGTTAATTGTCGGGTGTCAATATCAGAGATTGCTACTATTTTTTCTTTCTGGCAGTAGCTCGCCAAGGTACTATTTTGCCTAAAATTGGAGGAATGGATTGGTAGGTCTTTAATAATTAGCCCTCTGCAAAAAACCTGCGACGATTCGAGATCTTCTTCATTGGTTCCCGTATTACCAATATGGGGGTAAGTTAAACATACTAATTGCTGGGTATAGGAGGGATCTGTGAGAATTTCTTGGTATCCCGTCATAGAGGTATTAAATACCACTTCGCCAACAGCAAAACCATCAACTCCAATTGAACTACCCCGAAACTTTGTTCCGTCTGCAAGCACTAGAGTGGCAGGCTTCTTTTGCGACAAACATAACTCCTAAGGTGAATAAACGCTAGATGTAACAAACGGGTGGATTTTTGTCCGCCCGCTGAGTAAACATTATAGAACAATAAGCTCTGCTGAGCAATTTAAATGCTCAAAATTGATGAGATTTTACCCTCTGAGACCCAAAACATCTCGCATATCAAACAAACCTTGAGTCTTAGTTGCAATAAACTTTGCCGCCCTTAATGCCCCTTTAGCAAATGTTTTTCTGCTGCTTGCTTTATGCGTCAACTCAATTCGCTCTCCATCACCAGCATAAAGAACCGTATGATCACCAACTACGTCCCCTCCTCTGATTGTTGAAAAGCCAATATCTGTTCTCTGTCTAGGCGGCATAATACCCTCTCTTTGAAAAACTCCATGCTCAGACAATGTTCTATTCGAGCTTGAAGCTACCGCCTGTCCTAATCCAAGTGCAGTTCCTGATGGCGCATCCACCTTATCTTTATGGTGCGTTTCTATTATTTCGATATCAAAATCTTCATGAAGAACCTTGGTTGCCATTTCCGTAAGGGAAAGGAGAAGGTTTACTCCGACGCTCATATTGGGTGCAAAGCATATTGATAGATCATTCGACGCATCCTTAATAATCTCTTTTTCCGCCTCTGAAAATCCAGTAGTACCTAATACATATTTAATTTTATGGTTTCGGCAATATGCCAGGTATTCTAAACTTGCCGCTGGTCGTGTAAAGTCAATTAATACATCAGCAGCCTTTGAAGAGTCGTCAAAGCAGTCTTTAATGATGATGTTAGTTTCTACTCCAAAAAAATGGCCTGCATCCTGGCCTATAAAAGAAGAGTCTTTGTGCTCCACGGCGCCACAAAGTTTTGTTATTTTATCGCTGATAATCTCTTGGATTAGGGCTTGTCCCATTTTTCCAGTTGCACCAACAATTAAAATATTTAAAGTATCATTCATGCCTTAAAATCCAATTTTTTCTAACATTAAGTCGAAATAGTCCTTAGCTTTTGGTTCGCTTTCAATTATATCTTGTTTCGTCTGAATAGGCTCGCCTACACTGTCGCTAACAGAGGTCAAATCATCCTTTATATTAGTTTCAGACTTCACTATGTCTTTTTGTATGGTGTCACTAGCCGAACCTTTGATATCGATAGTTTCAACACCATTCATACGTTTTGTTTTTTCTGATTCGCTCGATTTTTTAATGCTTAGGCCATCATTCTCTGTTACAGACCTTTCTGCCTTTGGGCTTATAATTTCGACTTTAGGCACAACTTTTTTATCGTCATTCTTCCAAAACTTAAGAGTTTCTAACCAAGACTCAGAAGATTTACCAGCTTCTAGCTGATCCGCTTTGCTTGCAACCTCATGCTCTTTTAACGCAATTGCTGAATTGCCTTCCTGATCTACAGAACCGGGAATTACTTCTCCAGATATGCTTTTCAAAAGCTCGTTCTCAAAATGCACTATCACATGCCTTCTTTCAACAGCGGAAAAATTATCCTTATTCACAACGCCATGGGTTTTATTGGAATACAGATAATCCCAACGATCTTTATGAAAGCTATCCTCAATTAAGGGAGTGCCTAAAATAAACTTTACTTGAGATTTTGTCATCTCTGGCTTAAGCTTTAGAAGCATAGAAGAGTCTATCTCATTGCCCTGCTGGATATTGACCTTATAAATTACTGGCATTTTTATATTCTCTGTAGAACATGCAGAAAGTGTAATGATTAAGATGAGTAAGAAAAAGCGCATAAAGATAAGGGTTTATTTGCAAAGATTCATAATATACCATGTGATTATTGACTTTTAAATTTACATTTACATTTATGGGAGGTTAAATATGGAAGAGCATGTTGAGCTAAAGAAGACTGGTTTAAAGGCCACTCTTCCTAGACTAAAGATTCTAGATATTTTTGAAAATAGTGATGAGCGGCATCTATCTGCTGAAGATATCTATAAAATTATGTTAAATACGAGTGAGGAGATTGGTCTTGCTACAATATACAGGGTTCTCACTCAGTTTGAGCAGGCAGGTCTTCTGATAAGGCATCACTTTGAAAGTGATAAGGCCGTTTTTGAGCTAAACGAAAAATCTCACCATGATCACATAGTTTGCTTACAGTGTGGGCATGTGGAAGAATTTAGAAATGATCAGATCGAAAAACTCCAAGTTGAAGTCGCTGAAAAATTGGGATTTAAAATAATTGATCATTCTCTATATATCTATGGTGATTGTGCCAATAAACCCTGTTCATGCAGGCTGGGTGGTAAAGAAAACATCGACAAGTGCCATAAATAAAAATTAGCCTAATATCTCCTTCGCATGCTCGATGGTTGTTTGAGTTATTTCGACTCCGCCAAGCATTCGCGCGATTTCAGTGACTCTCTCCTCTTTACTAAGAAGTTTGATATCACTAGATGTTTGGTCCTCTGTTAATTTCTTAGAAACCCTAAAATGATTATCTGATTGGGCTGCTACCTGAGGAAGGTGGGTAATGACAAATGTTTGCCTATTATTCTTATGACTTAAAGCCTTTAATAGTTTACCGACAATCTCAGCCACACTTCCACCAATACCAACATCAACCTCATCAAAAATCATGGTGGGTACATCGACATCTGTAATTGAAGAAACTCTAATAGCTAAGCTAATTCTAGAGAGCTCTCCGCCAGAGGCAACTTTTTGTATTGGTCTTAATTCAGCTCCAAGAAAGGTAGCAATAAGAAATTCTATGTATTCATTACCATTGCTTGATGGCTCACAACGAGAAAATTTCACCTGAAATTGAGCGTTCTTAAAAGACAGCTCATTTAATTTGTCTGTAATTTGAATGCTTAATTTAAGGCCAGCTTCTTTCCTTTCGCTTGATAGTTTATCGGCTAAAAGGTCATAACTTCTTTTTGCTTCATCTACTTTGTCGCGATTATCACTCTCATTTAAAAGTCTCGATAGCACCTCAATTCTATCCCTCCATTGTGCGCTCAGTTCGTCTAATTCCTCTGGGGTGATTTTGTATTTCCTTAAAAAATTGAAAGTTGACTCTACCCTCGACTCAACATCTCTTTTTTCCCCTTCATTGACCTCCAAAGAATGGAGGTAATGATTTAAGTCTCGCGATAATTCCAATAATTCGAGCGCTGAGCCTTCCAAAGTGGTAACTTTTCCTGCTAACTTCACGTCCAATTTAGTTAAAGAGGACAAATAATTTTTTAATGTTAATATTTTTTCGTTAATTGAACTCTTATCTGTATTATCCAATAAATCTAAGCATTGCTGAGTGCCTGCTATTAACTCAGCACTGTTATTTAAAACCTTATGCTCGGCCTTTAGCTGCTCCCATCCATCAAGAGAAAAATTAAGCGCATTAAAATCTTTATATTTTTCCTCCAACTCTTCAAGCTCATTGATAAAGGTTTCCCTATTCTTGGCAAAAGCTTCATATTCTTTCAAAAGAGCTACCCATACTAAATATGCATTCTTCACCTCACTAGCTAGATTCTGAGATCGAGCAAAGCTATCCAATATTTCTTTTTGGGTTGAAGGCTTTAATAGTGAATGGTGAGAGTTTTGACTGTAAATATCTACTAAAAATTCTGAAAGTTCTTTTAATTGAGAGACGGAAGAAGGAGTTCCATTGATAAATGCTTTTGACTTTCCGTCAATATTTATAATTCGACGTACAATAAGGCTGCCATCGTGATCAATTGCATTCTCATGCATCCATGAAATTGCTTGTGCATTATTATCAATCGTAAATGTGGAGGTGATATCGGACTTATCCTCACCCTTCCTGATTAAGTCTGTTCCAGCCCTTTGTCCCAAACATATTGATAGTGCATCAATAAGGATAGACTTTCCTGCTCCTGTCTCTCCTGTTAGCGAGCTAAATCCTGATAGGAAGTTAAGCTCCAGATGATCGACAATAACAAAATTCTTAATAACCAAACTTTCAAGCATAAATAGCCTTTATCCCCAATGTAATTTATTTCTCAACATTTCAAAATAGCAATAATCATTTGGGTGAAGAATAGAAATCGATTGTTTTGCTTTGCTAATCTCAATAACATCCCTTGTATCTAAGGGAAATTTTATCTGGCCATCAATGCTTGCATAGGCTTCGTCCATATGAACAATTTTAATTGTTACTTTGCTTTCAGCATTGATTGCTATTGGTCTATTACTTAAAGTGTGTGGGCTAATTGGAACTATGGAAATAGCATCTAAATTTGGATGAAGGATAGGGCCGCCAGCCGATAAGGCATATGCTGTTGTCCCCGTTGGAGTGCTCACAATAATACCATCAGATCTTTGTTTATGAACAAATGCATTATCAATCATTACCTCCAGCTCTATCAATCTTACACCGCTTTTAATCACAATATCATTAAGTGAAAGGGACTCATACACTACATGATCGTCTCGGATAATTTTTGTATTAATGAGCATCCTTTTATCTTCAATATATTCTCCATTCAAAATAGAGTCGATATTCGTTAGCATACTGCTCGTATTTAGATCGGCAAGGAAACCAAATCGCCCTTGATTAACTCCCACCAACGGCGTATTAGAGTCCACTAAGTTACGCGCAACACCAATCATCGTTCCATCTCCGCCAATAATGATTGCAAGGTCAACGCATGCTCCAATATCTTTTAAGGCAATCGCCTGAATTGTCTGCGCATTTAGTTGTTGCTGTGTTTTCTCTTCAACAAATAATTCAACAGGCTTTTTACTTAAGTGTTCAACTAACTGCAGGAGCTGGCTATTAATATCCGTTGACTCTTCTTTTGAGGGGTACTTGCCGATTACAGCAATTTTTTTAAAAGCTTTCATATTATGTCGAATAGCCTAGCTAAATTGGAGCTGAGTTAGTAAAATGATCCATAATACATTTTAATGCATTCATTCCAAATTAACGAATAAAATAATGGATCTAGATAGCAGAGCCCAATCACTTCTCAAGACCTTGATCACTCATCATATTGGTGATGGTCAGCCCGTAGGCTCAAAAACATTATCAGCCTCATCAGACCTTGATCTTAGCCCAGCTTCAATTCGCAACATCATGAAGGACCTTGAAGATGCAGGCTTTGTATCCAGCCCTCACACTTCAGCTGGCCGCATCCCTACAAACAAAGGCTACAGGCTTTTTGTTGATAGTCTGGTAACTGTTCAATCATTAGATGATATAGAAATTTCGTCGCTTAAAAATCAATTGATAGCTTCGGATAATAAACATTTAATTAGCTCTGCCGCAAATACCTTATCTGAGCTAACAAAGTTTGCTGGCATTGTCATGATTCCAAAAGTTAAAAAAATTAAATACAAGCATATCGAATTTATTGGCTTATCCGAACGACGAGTTCTGGTGATTATTGTTACTGATGATGGTAATGTTCAAAATAGCGTTCTCTATACTAATCATGATTATGACAAAACAAGCTTAACTGAAGCTGCTAACTATTTTAATAAAGAATTCAGCGGTTACTCTGTCGAGGAAGCAAAAAAAAGGCTCACGGACGATCTAAAACATATAAAAATAAATATCTCCGACTTAATGTCATCTGCAATAAACTCTGCTACTGACAATAATGATGAAGGAGATAATATCGTCATGTCAGGGCAAACCAGGCTTCTAGAAACTGAAGAACTTTCACAAAATGTGGCGAGTATAAGAAAAATTTTGGAGGTTTTTGAAAAAAAATCTGCGCTATTAAAGCTCTTAGAAAGTAGCCATCAGGCAAATGGTATCCAGATTTTTATTGGGGAAGAGTCGGGGTATCAGGCTTTGGATGAATGCAGTGTAATAACTGCGCCTTACGAGGCTGATGGAGAGGTATTAGGCATCTTAGGTGTTATTGGTCCGACACGTATGGCCTACGAAAGAGTCATACCAATTGTCGACATCACTGCTAAACTATTGGGCAATTCTATAAAATAAAGGCACTTCAACATTGAAATATTTTAACTCTGAACCAAAATACAACCATGGCGACCCTGCTAAAGTAGGAATTATCCTAGCTAATCTTGGCACGCCAGACCAACCCACTGCAAAAGCCCTAAGAAAGTATCTTGGTCAATTCTTAATGGATAGACGGGTTGTTGAGATACCAAGATTTATTTGGTGCTGGATATTGCATTGCATTATTCTAGTATTTAGGCCTAGTGCTTCAGCCAAAAAATATCGGCAAGTTTGGACATCAAAAGGATCTCCACTCCTGGTTAATGCAAAAAAACAAAAAGAGTTACTTCGAAAAAGTATAGCAAAGACTCATAAACAACCAATTGAAGTCGAATTAGGCATGAGCTACGGCAACCCTTCAATGAAATCAGCTTTTGAAAGTCTCAGAAAGAAAAATTGCACTAAAATTCTTTTATTCCCCCTTTACCCTCAATATGCAGCATCTTCCTCGGCTTCAGCTATGGATAGCTTATGGCGAATATTAATGCGAACAAGAAATGTTCCTGAAATACGAACGATTCGTCATTATCACGATCATCCTGCCTATATTGATGCCCTAAAAAATTCGATACTGTCCTTCTGGGGTAAGCATGGAAAGCCTTCGAAACTTATCATGAGCTTTCACGGAATCCCAAAGAAATCTTTGATGGAGGGTGACCCCTACCACTGCGAATGTCATAAAACAGGAAGGTTATTGGCAGAAGCACTGAAGTTAAAAGATAACGATTACCAGGTGTGCTTTCAATCCAGGTTTGGCCAAGCTGAATGGTTAAAACCTTATTTTTCTGAAGTCATAAAAGGGCTGGGTGAAAGCAAAGAGAAGTATGTTCAAGTCGTTTGTCCAGGCTTTTCCAGCGACTGCCTAGAAACATTAGAAGAGATAAATATGGAAGGGCTAGAAATATATAAAAGTAACGGGGGGATGGATTACAAATATATTCCAGCACTCAACGATAATTCCTGGTGGATCAAAGCAATGCAAGAAATTGCCGAAAGCCATATGCATGGATGGATAGATCCATTGTGGTCAGAAAATATGCAAAAAAAACAGTCTCAAAAAACTATTGCGCAAGCTAAAAAGATCAAGCAAAAATTATGATTATCTTAACCGGAGGTTCTGGGATGATTGGTAGTGTTGCTGCATGGCACCTAAATACCATCATAAACGATGACAAATTTGTCATCGTGGATGAGCCACTAACCCCCGAACAAGAAAAAAATATTAGCAAGAGAAGGTACATCGATTTTATTAGCAAAGATGACCTTGCAGGCTATTTAAAGAGCCATGCAAAGGTTGAAGCTATTATTCATATGGGCGCGATCAGCGCAACAACGGAAAGCAATTTTAATAAGCTCTTAAGCGCAAATATTAGATACAGTCAATTTTTATGGCATTGGTGTGCGGAAAATAATGTCCCTTTTATTTACGCAAGCTCGGCAGCTACTTACGGCATGGGCAATGAGGGTTATCTTGATTCCGAGAACAATTTGTCCTCTTTTAACCCATTAAATGCTTACGGCTATTCTAAGCATTTTTTTGATATGTGGGTTCAAAGCCAAATCAGTTTAGGCTTAGCAAAGCCGCCCCAATGGTGCGGACTAAAATTTTTTAATGTATACGGTCCCAATGAATATCATAAAGGGAGAATGGCAAGCGTCGTTTATCATGCATTTAGACAATTCCAACAAGACAAAGAAATTAAATTATTTAAAAGTGCTCATCCAGAATATGAGGATGGGATGCAGCTTAGGGATTTTATTTATGTTAAAGATGCAGTTAGCTGCATTTTTCATTTACTAGAAAATCGCAGTGTGTCAGGCATATTCAATATAGGGACTGGAAAGGCTCAATCCTTCAAATCTCTAGCAGAAAGTTTATTGGTAAACTTAGATCAGCCGACCTCACTTATTAAGTATATTGACATGCCAAAAGACCTCAACAATAAATACCAGTACTATACACAAGCAGATATTTCTAAATTACGAAGTACTGGGTATCAGTCAAAATTTCATAACCTACTTGAAGGTGTAACGGATTATGTACAAAACTATCTTTTACAGGCTGACCGATACGCTTAAATGATATTTTTAAGAATAAATATAAGGCTATTTTTATGAAGCAAAAATATACGGATATCATTAAAAAAAAATTCAATTCCGAAGGTCAGTGGGGTCTTGTTATCGGAGACGTAATGCTCGACAAGTATATTTTTGGTGAGGTGGCAAGAATATCGCCCGAGGCTCCAGTACCAATTCTAGAAAAGAAGTCAGAATCTTACAGAATGGGTGGTGCCGCAAACGTAGCAGCGAACCTTGCAGGATTGGGAATAAAAACATACTTATGTGGGGTTGTAGGGGGTGACCATAATGCTGAATTGCTGAAAAATCTATTAAAAAATAAATCGGTAAATTATCAAGGGCTAATAAAAAGTAAGGCTATAACCACTACCAAAACAAGAATCATTGGCGGACAGCAACAAATAGTTAGAATTGATGAGGAGGATGCATGTCCGCAATTGTCCTCTTCAGATATAAAAAAAATAATAGATCTAATTAGTAGGAAGCCATCTATTATAATTCTCTCTGACTATGCCAAAGGGTTGTTAAACCCTAACTTGACGCAGAAGATTATTAAGTTAGCGAATAAATTAAACATTCAAGTACTGGTAGACCCTAAAGGAAATGATATTGAAAAATATGCAGGAGCAACCATCCTAACTCCCAACAAAAAGGAAGCATTAGAGCTAACAAGTGGAAACATCGAGAGCGATGCATTATTAGATAAGCGACTTAAACTTCTTTGCACCAAGTATAAACTGCAATACATTGCGATGACTCAAGGATCGCAGGGAATCAAGCTTATAGGGCCACAAAAATCTTGTGTTATTCCAGCCACCGAATTAAAGCAAGTGTTTGACGTTTCAGGGGCTGGGGATACCGTGATCGCTACCCTTGCTGCGGGATTAATAGGTAAAATGACTGTTCATGATGCGCTAGAGCTTGCCAATATCGCTGCAGGGATTGCAATCACAAAAGTAGGCACTGTGCCTGTTGAAGCTCATGAGATTGTAAGGGAAATAGAAATCGAGCATTCACAGCAAATTAATAAAATCATTAAGCCCGATCAGTTAGAAAGCTATTTAAGTGGTTTAAGATCTGCTGGATTAAAAATTGGATTTACAAATGGCTGTTTTGATATTCTTCACGCCGGCCATGTTAGCTACCTCGAACAAGCTAAAAGAAAAGTTGATCACCTTATCCTTGGGCTTAATTCAGATTCTTCAGTCAAAAAATTAAAGGGGGCTGGAAGGCCATTGGTCAATCAAGATGATAGAGCTAGAGTGTTGTGTAGCTTAGAATCGATCGATACAATTGTTATTTTTAATGAAAATACTCCCATTAAACTTATTCAAATTATTAAGCCAGATATCTTAATGAAGGGAAGTGATTACCAAACTCATGAGGTTGTTGGAAATAAAGAAGTGAAAAAATGGGGTGGTAAAGTTGAGTTGGTAGAATTGTTGGCGGGAAGAAGTTCTAGCAAAATTATCAAAAAAATGACCTAGTCTATACTAATTAAGTCACTAAGAGCGGGGGTCGATGGTACATCATATTCCCTGCAAACAGACTGCCAATCCTTAAGGTCGGTCCACCCGCTAACAAAAACAAAATCAATATTGTATTTTTTAGCGGTTTGAATGTCGTAAAGTGAGTCTCCAAGAAAAAGAGCTGGTTTCCATGAATCATCCTTCAGTTCTTGCTCAATAATCTCATGTTTTGATCGTGGGCTACCAAAAATACCTTCAGGAAAAAAATGATCAATTTTCTTGTCTGCAAAAAGGTATCTTAATTCCTCCTGATCTCCTCCCGAAGCTACAATCCATTTATTATTTGGCGTCACTGATTTTAGTCGATCAAGTCCGTCAGCAATATCACATGACTTAAGAAGCTCAATAACATTGCTATTAAGATTTTGAATTAATTCTGCCATGCTTTTGTTTGACGGTGTTTGATGCAGTATTTCTTTTAAAAAATATTCAAATTTTATAATGCGAGAAATACCAGTTAATTTAACATGATAATCAACCAAAGCCTCTGCCTGTTCTTTTGATGCACCATATTCAAGAGCGGCATTGCGGTAGGCTTCAATTTTTTGGAAATTAGAATTTAATATAACTCCATCACAATCAAAAATGATTGTTTGGTATTGAGTTAGGTCAATCATTACCTACTTCAGGCTACTTGCCTCTTTTGCTAGTTTTGTGATCTCACTCCACTGCTTTGTTTCAACTAGATTTTTCGGTGTAAGCCAAGTTCCCCCACAAACAGGAACGTTTGGAAGTTTAAGAAATTCAGGCGCTGAATCTACTGTAACGCCCCCAGTTGGACAAAACATTATATTAGAAAAAGGTCCACCAAACCCCTTTAAAAGATTAATTCCTCCAACAGCCACCGCTGGAAATAATTTTAAAAAATCAAATCCATCATTATTCGCCATCATCACCTCACTTCCAGTAGATACTCCGGGAAGCAATGGTAGTCCAATTTCGTTGCAAATTAATCCCATCTCAGGAGTATAGCCAGGACTCACTGCAAATTGACTTCCAGCAATTTTGGCATTAGTCGCGTCAGCAGTGGTTCTTAACGTACCCGCACCAACAATTGCATCGGGAACTTTTGAAGAAATTAGCTCTATAGCTTTCAGCGCACATTCTGAGCGTAAAGTAACCTCAAGAACTCTTATACCTCCTTCTAACAATGCTTCGGCCATCGGCACCGCCTCATCAATATGATTAATAACTATTACAGGTATTACTGGTCCATACGTTGCTAATTCGATTGTTTTCATAAAGTCTCTTTTTTTAATTTAAATCCAAGTGATGGCACCTTCTTCAGCAGATGAAACATTTTTCCTCATACCGCTGAAAAGCTCTCTTCCAATCCCATGCCCATTCACCAATTTTTGCTCCTCGCTCATAATATCCACCGATCTTTCTCTCCAAACACTTTCATCGACCATCACATTTAACGTACCAACAGCCGCATTTAATCTAATCATATCTCCTTCTTGAATTTTTGCGATCGCTCCACCTGCAGCAGCCTCAGGACTCATATGAATTGCTGCAGGTATTTTTCCTGAAGCACCACTCATCCTTCCATCAGTGACAATAGCAACTCTAAAACCTTTATTTTGAATGATTGATAACGGCGGAGTTAATTTATGTAATTCTGGCATACCGTTCGATTTTGGTCCCTGAAAACGAACAACCGCAATAAAATCACGCTCTAACTTACCTTCATCAAAGGCTTTTAATAACTCTTCTTGGCCATTAAATATCATGGCTGGTGCTTCAATCAGATGCCTGTCTTCAGGAACTGAAGAAATTTTTATTACCGATCTACCAATATTGCCTTTTAATAGTCTGAGGCCTCCAGACTCATTAAAGGGGTTGCTTGCCTTTCTTATGATGGTTTCATCCCCACTTTGCTCAGGCACATCCGACCAAATTAATTTTTCTTTTTGTACTGCAGGTATTTTAGTATAGTCATATATGCCGCCTGGTGATACCGTCGCTACATCAGGGTGCATACACCCATTATCTAATAATTCTCTTAAAACAAATGCTGGCCCACCGGCATCTTGAAATTGGTTTACATCAGCGGTTCCATTTGGATAAATATTAGTGAGCAAAGGTACCGCTTTTGCTAAATCATGGAAATCTGACCAATCTATAATAATGCCTGCAGCATGAGCTATTGCTACCCAGTGTATTAAGTGATTTGTAGACCCTCCTGTAGCTAAAAGAGCTGCCATTGCATTAATGATGACTTTTTCATCTACCATCTCACCAATCGACGTTGCATTGTCTTGTTTAATGTTTGTCACTAGTTGGCTGACAGCTTGGGAGGTTAGTGCCTTTCTGGCTCCATCATAAGGATGCACAAATGCTGACCCAGGTATATGAAGACCCATAGCTTCCATAAGCATCTGGTTGCTATTTGCTGTTCCATAAAAAGTACAAGTGCCTTCCCCGTGATATGCAGCAGATTCCGATTTAAGTAATTCAGCTCTATCAACCTCTCCTTGAGCGTACTTTTCTCTTACTTTCGACTTTGTTGTGTTATCGATACCGGTTGACATAGGTCCTGCGGGGACAAAAATAGTAGGTAAATGTCCAAAATGAAGGGCGCCAATTAAGAGCCCTGGTACAATCTTGTCACATATGCCCAACATAAGAGCTCCGTCAAAAACGTCATGAGATAAACCAATAGCCGCTCCCATAGCTATCGTATCCCTTGAAAAAAGACTTAACTCCATTCCAGGCTCCCCTTGTGTTACCCCGTCGCACATAGCAGGGACGCCACCCGCTACTTGCGCAGTAGCTCCAACAGTAGAGGCAATCTCTCTAATAAATTGTGGATAATTTTCATAAGGCTTATGTGCGGAAAGCATGTCGTTGTATGCTGTAACAACACCAATATTTGGAAGCTTTTGTTCGACAATTTTTAATTTATCATTAGACGGTAAGGCGGCTATAGCATGTGCTACATTGGCACAACCCATACGGTCAGCACCTCTAGTCCTATTCTTCATGGATTCTAACCGAGCGAGGTAGGCTCCTCTTGTAGGCTTGCTTTTCTCTACAATCCTTTGGGTGATATCTAGTATTAATGACTTCATATATATTATTTGTGTTTTTTAATTACAGCCTTCCATTATCGGTGAAAGCATTACTTGAAGTCAAATTTATAAAAAAAAATGGGTATTGACTTGAAATTATAACTTTGATCTCCATATTACTTTCGTATCAACTTTTTGAAAAATATAATAATGGCTAAAAAAGAAACTAAATCATCTACAAAAAAAATTGCTTCAGAAGAGTCGGAAAAGATTCTTAAGCTTGAAGAGCAAGTTGCAGCCCTAGAGGCGGAAGTGCTTTATTCAAAAGCTGAAGCTCAAAACGTAAGGAAACGCTCTTTAGAAGATATTGATAAAGCAAGAAAGTTTGCAGTAGAAAAATTTAGCCAAGAAATTCTGTTGGTTAAAGACAGCTTGGATGCTGCATTAGCAATTGATAAGGGGTCTGTGGAGAGTTATAAAGATGGAGTTGATCTAACGTCAAAACAACTACTGAATATTTTTGCCAAATTTAATATACAAGAAATAAATCCTCTTGGCGAAATATTTGACCCTAACTTTCATCAAGCTATGACTATGGTTGAAAGTGAGGAAGAGCCAAACAAGATATTAACAGTCATGCAAAAAGGTTATGTGTTAAACGATAGAGTTTTAAGGCCTGCATTAGTGACGGTTTCTAAAACAAAATAATTATGGGCTTGAAAAATAGAAAGATAGCCCCAATTTTACGAACTAAGAAATACTTTTAAAGGAAAATATAAAATGTCAAAAATTATTGGGATTGACTTAGGAACAACAAACTCATGTGTGTCAGTTATGGAGGGTGGTAAGCCTAAGGTTATTGAAAATGCAGAAGGCGCCAGAACAACTCCCTCAATTATTGCTTACCAGGATGGTGGGGAGACGCTTGTAGGGGCTCCAGCTAAGAGACAGGCGGTTACAAACCCAAAAAATACTCTCTATGCAGTTAAAAGGCTTATAGGTCGAAAGTTTGATGAAAAAGAAGTACAAAAAGATATCGAGTTAATGCCTTATACCATCTCAAAAGCGGATAATGGTGATGCTTGGGTTGAAGTAAATGGGGAAAAGATGGCTCCCCCGCAAATATCTGCCGAAATTCTAAGGAAGATGAAAAAAACTGCGGAAGAATACCTTGGAGAGGAGGTTACAGAGGCTGTTATTACAGTTCCTGCCTATTTTAACGACAGTCAACGTCAAGCAACTAAAGATGCTGGTCGTATTGCTGGTCTTGAAGTTAAGCGAATTATTAATGAGCCTACTGCAGCGGCGCTAGCCTTTGGTCTGGACAAACAAGAGGGTGATAGGAAAGTTGCAGTGTATGACTTGGGTGGGGGAACATTTGATGTCTCTATCATAGAGATAAGTAGTGTGGATGGTGAACATCAGTTTGAAGTGTTATCTACGAACGGCGACACGTTCCTTGGTGGCGAAGATTTTGATAATAGAATAATTGAATTTTTGTCAGAGGAATTTAAAAAAGAAAATGGCGTTGATTTATCTAAAGATATGCTTGCAAAACAAAGATTAAAAGAAGCAGCAGAAAAAGCTAAGATCGAACTATCAAGCAGCGTTCAAACAGAGATTAATCTGCCTTATATTACAGCGGATGCCTCTGGACCAAAACACCTAGTTGTTAAACTAACTCGAGCTAAATTTGAATCATTAGTTGATGACTTAATTCAAAGAACAGTTGCTCCTTGTGAAATGGCAATAAAAGATTCTGGCCTTTCTGCATCAGAGATAGCTGACGTAATACTTGTTGGTGGTCAAACCAGAATGCCAAAAGTTCAAGAAAAAGTAAAAGAGATCTTTGGAATTGAAGCAAGAAAAGATGTTAATCCTGATGAGGCGGTAGCTGTTGGTGCTGCAGTTCAAGGTGGAGTTCTTCAGGGTGATGTTAAAGACGTATTGTTGCTAGATGTTACGCCGCTTAGTCTTGGTATTGAGACTATGGGTGGATTGATGACAAAGCTCGTTAATAAAAATACGACAATCCCAACAAAAGCTTCACAAGTATTTTCCACCGCTGAAGACAATCAAAGTGCAGTAACTATTCACGTATTGCAAGGGGAGCGTGAGGTGGTAGCTGGAAATAAAAGCTTAGGACAGTTTAATTTAAATGATATTCCATCAGCTCCCAGAGGAACACCTCAGATAGAGGTATCTTTTGATATTGATGCTAACGGTATACTTCATGTCAATGCTAAAGATAAGGCTACGGGAAAAGAAAATAAGATTACTATTAAAGCAAATGGTGGGCTAACAGATGAAGAAATAAAAAAAATGGAAGAGGATGCGGAGAAATTTGCAGACGAAGATAAGCTGGTGAAAGAATTGGTTGATGCCAAAAACTCTGCCGAAGGCATGATTCACTCGGTACAAAAAACAATGAAAGAGCATCAGGACAAGCTATCAGATGAAGAAAAAAGCAATATTGAATCTGCTATTAAGGACCTCGAAGAAACAATCAAATCAGACAATAAAGATGAAATTGAGGCAAAAAATAAAATTTTAGCTGAGGCATCACAAAAACTTGGGGAGAAGATTTATGCGGAGCAGCAAGCTCAGGAACAGACCAATGATGCAGGTGACAATGCAAAAGAGAAGACAGTTGACGGAGATGTAGTGGATGCTGAATTCGAAGAAGTAAAGAAGGAAGATAAGAAAGAAGATAAGAAGTAAAAATTATCCGATAAATAATTAACAAATATGGGGCTGCAAAGCCCCATATAAATTCCATATGGCACAAGATAGAGACTATTATGAGGTTCTCGGTGTAAACCGCGGAGCATCTGCTGATGATATTAAAAAAGCTTTTAAGAAGCTTGCAATGAAATATCATCCAGATAGAAATCCAGACAACCCAAAGGCTGAAGAAAGTTTTAAGGAAGCAAAAGCTGCCTACGACATATTGTCGGATAGTCAAAAGAAAGCAGCCTATGATCAATATGGCCATGCTGGAGTTAATCAAAATATGGGTAGTGGTCCCGGTGACTTTGGTGATGCTTTCGGAGATATCTTTGGAGACATCTTCGGTGGTGGGAGATCCAACAAGCGCTCAAATGTTTATCGAGGTGCGGATCTTCGTTACAACATGGAAATCACATTAGATCAAGCATACAAGGGCACTGAAACAAAAATTCGTATACCCGTTATGTCATCTTGCAAAGTATGCTCAGGTAAGGGAACTAAAAAAGGGACAGATCCAACCACCTGTGGAACATGCCAAGGTCATGGGCAGGTAAGAATGCAACAAGGGTTTTTCTCTGTTCAGCAGGCATGTCCAAAGTGTCAAGGGTCTGGTAAGGAAATTAAAAATCCTTGTGACGATTGCAGCGGCTCTGGAAGGAAACAAGAAAATAAAACCCTCTCAGTTAAAATACCAGCAGGAGTAGACGATGGAGATAGAATAAGGCTGAGTGGTGAGGGAGAAGCTGGAGTAAATGGAGGGCCAACTGGAGACTTGTATGTAGTCGTTAGTCTTAAAAGCCATGATATATTTGAAAGAGATGGGGGTAACTTACATTGTGAGATGCCTATTAGCTTCTCAACCGCTGCACTAGGGGGTGAGATTACAGTACCAACTCTTGACGGAAGTGCAAAAATTAAAATTCCTGCTGAAACTCAATCTGGCGCAGTTTTTAGGTTGCGTGGTAAGGGTATAAAGCCTATCCGAGAAAACCAGCACGGCGATCTTCATTGCCATGTTGTTGTTGAAACACCGATTAAGCTTAATGAGAATCAGAAGAAATTGTTAAGAGAGTTAGAAAAACTCAATCAAGAAGACTCAGGTAAACATAGCCCCAGATCGGAAACATGGATAGATAAAGTTAAAGATTTTTTTGGCTAACCTAAAAAGTACCTTTTTGAATTAACTCAATTTTATAGCCGTTTGGATCTTCTATAAAAGCAATAATAGTGGTCCCGTGCATCATTGGGCCAGCCTCCCTAATAACCCTTCCACCTTTTTTTCTAATGTCGTCACAAGTTTTGTATGCATCTTCTACTTCAATAGCAATATGGCCAAAGGCATTACCGTGATCATATTCCGTAGTATCCCAATTATAGGTAAGCTCAATGACGGTATTTTCATCCTCTTCTCCATAACCAATAAAAGCCAATGAAAACTTTCCTTCAGGGAAATCCTGCTTCCTTAAAACGCGCATTGAAAAAAAATTTTCATAAAATTTAATAGAATCCTCAAGACTTTTCACTCGGATCATTGTGTGCAATATTCTCATATTAATTTGCCTTTTCTTTTAAATAAATAACAACTCATGGCAGTAGCTTATGTCAGTTGCTGACAAGCTCCTTATATTTCTGAAGAAGTTGTTCTCTTGTTTCTATATTATCTGGGTCTTTAGGTATACATGCAACTGGACAAACTTCAACACACTGAGGCTGATCAAAGTGGCCTACACACTCTGTACATAATTTTGGATTGATCTCATATATTTCAATACCCTGATAAATTGCATCATTAGGGCACTCTGGCTCACATACATCGCAATTTATGCATTCATCAGTAATAAATAAAGACATAGGTTTATTTAAGCTTTAAAAGAAAGTCTTTTGTTATTGGAGAGACAAAGCTGGATATATCTCCATTAAGAAGATGTATCTGTCTGACGAGGGTTGATGAAATAGAGCGGTATTTATCTGGTGAGTTCAGAAAAATGGTTTCTACCGAAGGTGCAAGCTGCTTATTTAGTTGTGCCATCTGTGACTCACTTTCATAATCAGTAACATTTCGTATGCCTCTAACAATAATTTCAGCACCTAGCTCTTTTGCAAAGTCTACGGTTAGCCCACGATAGCATGATATTTGAATGTTGCTGAAGCTTGAAAAAAGAGCTTGTGCGAGATTCAATCTTTGTTCGTAATTTAAGAAGTTGTCCTTTGCATTATCTTCAGAAATACCTACAACTAAACCATCAAAAGTTTTAGCAGCGCGACTGATGATATCTTCATGGCCTATAGTGAAAGGATCAAAGCTTCCTGGGTACAATGCAATCATAGCGCTAACTTAAACCTAAAAGATAAAAGTATACCTGTCCAGCTCTTGAACTTTTAAAAATTTTTAGCTCATTTCCTTCATACCTACTGTTGGACTCATAATAAACAAGACCATGCTCTTTTAGATGGGTTGTTATGCCAGATAAAGCTTTAGTGAATTCTAATTCTGCAAAAGGAGGATCAAAAAAAATAACGTCAAACTTCTCGGCATTCTTGATTAAAAAAGATTCTGCTGAGCAGTTTATAATAGTTGCATTAGAGGCCCCTAGTATTTGTTTATTAGTTATTAAATCCTCATACGTGCTTTTATTTTTTTCTATCATCACGCATGATCTAGCATTTCTTGATAAAGCCTCAAACCCTAAAGCTCCGGTTCCAGCAAACAAATCTAAGCATGATAAGGAGGTTAAATCTTGATTAAGCCAATTGAATAAAGTTTCTCTTACCCTGCCTAGGGTTGGCCTTAGCTCCTCTTTGTCTGAAAAGTTGACTTTTTTTCTTTTCCAATCACCGCCAATAATTGCAACAGTATTTTTTTGACTTTTACTCAATCCCAACAATTACCGTAGAAAATTTATTCATATCTACTCTCTTCTGGAATGCTGCTTTAATTTTTTGAACAGTTACTGCGTTTACCTGATCCGCAAACGTATCCAGATAATCTAGTGGGTAATTATAGAAAGCCATCATAGAAATATATTCTATAATTTTTTTATTACTATCTAACCTAAGAGGAAATCCTCCAATCATATTACTTTTTGCAGCCTGAAGTTCTTTTTCGGTTGGGCCATTCTGAATAAAATCTTTCACTGTTTTTTTTACTAAAGCTAATGCCTCATCAATTTGGTCTTTTTTAGTTTGTAAGCCAACTTGGAAAGGTCCTAGTTCGAGCATCGGCATAAAATAACTGTATACGCTGTATACCAAACCTTTTTTCTCTCTTACCTCACCTGTGAGCCTTGATACAAAACCTCCGCCCCCAAGAATATAGTTTCCAACATATAAGGGAAAGAAATCAGGGTCTCCTCTTTTAACAACCGGACCTCCATAATATAAATGGGCCTGGGTCGATGGGTGTGATATTTTAATTTCCTGTGGCTCAGTGATTTGTACTTCTGGATAAAATGATGCTTTCGGATTATTTGGCAATCCTAGACTAATTTTTTCAGCAATTTCTTTTGCTGCATTAATGTCAACATCACCAACAATAACAATTGATAAGTGATTGGAAAGATAGTAGTTGCTGTAAAAGCTTTTTAGGTCAGACCTTTTTATGCTCTCTAAAGTACTGACAGTGCCAGACTCTGGAAATGCATATGGATGATTCCCGTAAATAGCCTTCATAAAAGCTTTTGATGCAATGCTGGATGGTTCTGTTTCGCCTTGGCGAATACTCGCATAATACCTCTTCTTTTCTCTGGTGATAACGTTTTCATTAAAATCCGGTTTATGTAGGACTTGGTTGAACAACTTAATAGCAATATCTTTTTTTTCTGAAAGTGTTCTGAGGCTAAATGAGCTTTTGTCTCGATCAAAGCTGCTGTCCAGCTGTGCTCCAATATCCGTGAATTGATTGGCTAAAGAAACCTCGTCTATGCCACCAGAACCCAGGAGCATTAAATGATTCGTAAATGATGCGGTGCCACTATTTTTCAATGAATCTCTCGCGCTACCGGCTTTAAAGCTTACACTTATATCTATCATCGGTAGGTTATGGTTTTCAACAAAATAAACTTTAGCCCCGTCAGCAGTAATCCAATTTTCTATTTTTACCCCGGCACTTACTGTGCCAACAATTAAAAACAAAACAGCAAATAATATTTTTCTAATGTACATGTGGTTTTCCTTGTGGCTTGTAGTTTGGATCTAACGGTTGAGGGTCAAGCGTTACTAGAGTGAGTGCTTCATCCACTAAATATTTTTTGGCAACCATCTGAATCTGCTCCGAAGTCACCTTTTTAATGTTATTGGTATATTGATCCATCAATTTGTACGAGTAACCCATTGTTTCAAGTTGGCCTATCTGCATTCCTTGATAAAAGACAGAGTCTTTTTGATATACATCTCCTGCAATCACTCCTGTCTTAATACGACTTAATTCGTCCTCCGTTACTCCATTTTCTACAATTTTTGCTAGCTCGTCTTTGAGGGCTTTTTCGACTTTTTCAACACCTACTCCTTCGCTTGGTGTTGCATAAAGCTCAAACAGACTTAAGCCTCCTCTCGTGAGCATTGCATAGCTTGCACTTGCACTTACTGCAAATCCAGCATTATTCACTATATTCTGATTGAGCCTTGAGGTGCTAGTATTTGAAAGAATACCTGCAAGCACTTCGAGAGCATATATCTCTGTACTGTCCTTGTCTAAATTTTTGTCTAATGCTGGAACTTTATATCCCATTTGAATATAACTAAGCTTACTAGGTGCTTTTAATTCGGCTCGGCGAACTCCTTTTTGCTTGGCTTCTATCTGAGGTTTTCGTTCTTTAATTTTTCGAGAAGGAATATTACCAAAGTATTTTTTTGCTAGTTTAAATACATCGGTGGAACTAACATCACCAGCAACCACTAAAATTGCATTATTAGGGGCGTACCAATCGTTATACCATTCTTGTGCATCGCTATAATGCATATTTTCTAAGTCATCCATCCAGCCCACGATAGGCCTTCCATAGGGATGAGAAACAAATGCAAGAGATTGCATTAATTCATTAGCTTTTGAGGTGGGTTTGTCGTCCGTTCTCCATCTCCTCTCTTCCATAACAACATTAATCTCCTTATTAAACTCTTCCTCAGTGATTATAAGGTTTTGCATTCTGTCAGCTTCCATTTTTAGAGCTACTGGTAGCTGGCTTTTTTCTAATTGTTGAAAGTAACATGTGTAGTCTGCGCCAGTAAAAGCATTCTCTCTTCCTCCTGCAGCAGCAATAATTTCGGAAAACTCTCCCGGCCTTGACGTTTTGGTTCCTTTAAACATCATATGCTCTAAAACATGAGCTATTCCGGTTTTGCCATTCACCTCATCAATGCTTCCGGCACGATACCAAACTTGGGAGACAACAACTGGGGATCGGCTGTCTTCTTTGACAAAAATCTTCATGCCATTGTTAAGAGTAGCTTCATGGACTTCGGCTGAAACAACGCTTGGTGTTAAGATAAGTAGAAATAAAAGTTTAAATAGTTGCACTTATGACCCCTTGTGAATATTAGCTTGTATAATAGAATAATAATTGACTCCATTCTAATCATTAAGTTCTTTATCCATATTAAATGTTTGAATTTTTAAAAAAATTAGTTGCAAAAGAGAAGCCTCAAAAAACTAAAAAGGCTGCTGCCAAAGCTCCTGCTAAGCCCATAACTAAGCCAAAAAAGGCTGCTGCCAAAGCTCCTGCTAAGCCCATAACTAAGCCAAAAAAGGCTGCTGCCAAAGCTCCTGCGAGACATACAACTAAAGAGACTTCAGAGAATGATGATTCTCTTAAAAAGAATATAATTGAACTGGAGCCAAAGAAGAAGGGGTTGTTTGGTTTTGCCGAAAAAATAAAAAAGGGTTTAACTAAAACCAGAGAAAAGCTCGCATCTCCTTTAACAGAACTTTTTTCATTTAATAAAATAGATAATAGTTTTTATGAAGAGCTTGAAACAATTCTTTTAACAGCTGATGTCGGAATACCAGCAACTGACTTGCTCATTAGCAATGTAAAAGCGTCTGTTCAAAAAGATAAGATTGTTGATCCAAAAGCTTTAAAAGAACTTCTTAAAAAAAATATGGTTGCATTACTAAGCACGGTAGAAGAGCAACTTGTCGTGAAAAAAACAAGCCCTTTTGTGATTATGATGGTTGGAGTAAATGGAACCGGGAAAACGACAACCATTGGAAAACTCACAAAATATTTAACCGACCAGAATCAATCAGTATTAATTGCAGCAGGCGATACATTTAGAGCTGCTGCTGTAGAGCAGCTTCAGGTATGGGGCGAAAGAAATAAAGTAGCCGTTATTTCTCAGGAAACTGGAGATCCAAGTGCAGTCATCTTTGATGCAATTAATTCAGCTAAAGCAAAAAAAATAGATGTTGCCATTGCTGATACTGCAGGGAGGCTCCCCACACAAAAACATTTGTTAGATGAAATTACAAAAATAAAAAAAGTTATGGCTAAATGCCACGAGAGTGCTCCGCACGAGGTAATGCTAGTCATTGATGCCAATACCGGCCAAAATGCCATAAATCAATTGAAGGCTTTTAATGAGGCTTTGGGTGTTACAGGTTTAGTTATTACAAAGCTAGATGGTACTGCCAAAGGGGGAATTTTAGCTGCAATTGCTAAAGAAATACCCACACCAATTCGTTTTATAGGGGTAGGTGAAGGCATAGATGATCTTAGAATTTTTAATGCCAAGGAATATGTTGAGGCAATGTTTGAATGATTAAGTTTAATAGCGTTTTCAAGGGGTACCCAGGAACAAAAGATATTTTACAAAATATTAGCTTTGAAATTGATTCTGGAGAATTGGTTTTTGTTACAGGTTCGTCAGGGGCAGGTAAGTCAACCTTATTAAAGCTAATTTCTGCTATAGAATCTCCGTCGGCTGGTGAAATAATTTTTGACAATCAAAACCTTTCAGACTTAAGGACTGGCGATATGCCTTATTTGAGAAGGAAATTTGGAATGATTTTTCAGGACCACAAGCTACTCTTTGATAGGACCTGTTTTGAAAATGTTGCTCTTCCACTGGCTATAAACGATACTACCTCAGTTGATATCTCAAGAAGGGTGCGTGCTGCTCTAAATAAGGTTGGATTGCTTGAAAAAGAAAAATTAATGCCAATAACTTTATCAGGAGGGGAACAGCAAAGGCTTGCTATAGCAAGGGCCATAGTATCTAGGCCTGCGATACTTATCGCTGACGAGCCAACAGCAAACCTTGACAAAAAATATGCTGACGAAATTATGAGTATTTTTTATAGCTTCCAGCAAGTTGGAGTTACCGTTATTATTTCCTCTCATGAAGCTCCACAGTCCCCTATTCAATTCAAAGAATTTTATTTAATGCATGGAGAGCTAGTAAAGCCACAAGATGTTTCATTACTTACGTAACCATATTCAGGCTTTTTTTAGGGCTATTATTAGAGTGAAATCTAATTGGCCTTCTTCAATTATTATGATTTTGGTAATAGGTATTACATTATGCCTTCCCGCTACTGGTTTTTTGCTAGTAGAAAATGCCTCAAAACTATCAAGTAAGATTGAGTATGAAGCAGAAATTAGTATTTTTCTTAACAAATCAATTTCTCAGGACCAAATTGATTTTATTCGGTCAGCTCTTGAGCAATCCCCTGCTGTAAAAAAAGTAAACTTTGAACCAAAGATAAAAGCATGGGAAAAGCTTCAAGAAAAATTAAAAATAAATTCATTAGACGCTGGTATATCTGAAAATCCACTCCCTGATGCTTTTTTTGTAACTCTAAATACGCTGGACTCCAATATAGTGGATTCGCTTTATAATGATATAAAAGTTTTGGAAGGGGTAAAGGAAGTAATTATAGATAGTGGATGGTTAAAAAAGCTCCGATCCTTATTATATTTAATTAAAGCTGGTCTTTTAGTGTTGGGGGCTCTACTGGCAATGGTTCTAACTGTTGTTATTGGCAATACAATCAGACTTCAGACTCTAACCCATCAAAAAGAAATTGAGGTCAGCAGATTAATTGGCGCCACAGACAGCTTTATTCTGAGACCGTTTATTTATACAGGAATCTTTTATGGCATCGGAGGGAGTTTTGTAACAATTGGATTATTGACAATAATTATAGAATTATTTAATCGCATAGCATTTAAATTTGAATCGATATTTGGTGGTTTAATTATCTTTTCAAACCTTACCCCATCGAAATACATATTTCTTGCTATCTTTGCTACAGCTCTTGGTATATTAGCATCTTATTTTTCTGCGTCTCGCTCCATCAGAACAATAAAAAACATTGACTAACCACTTGTATTAAATGGAACTTTTTATTAGAATTAGCACTCTATACTATTGAGTGCTAAAAATAAACCCTAACGAGCTTATGAATAATCTAACATTAACTACACCGTTTGTCTCAGATGATTTCAATATATACCAAGAGACAATAAGAAAAATACCTTCCCTAACTGCAGAGGAAGAGTATGAGCTTGCGTCACGTCTGAAGCGAGATAATGATCTTGAAGCAGCAAAGAAATTAATTCTTTCTCACCTTAAATTAGTTATGAAAATTGCAAGATCTTACAGCGGTTATAACTTACCTCATGCAGACCTGGTTCAAGAAGGAAATATTGGGCTGATGAAGGCAGTTAAAAAATTTGATCCAGATCGAGGAGTGCGCTTAGTATCCTATGCAATTTATTGGATTAAGGCAGAAATTCAGGAGTATGTAGTTAAAAACTGGAGGTTAGTCAAAACTGCTACTACAAAAGCACAGCGAAAGTTATTTTTTAATCTTAGAAGCCTAAGGAAAACACTACAGCCATTAAAGCCAGAAGAGATTAAGTCAATTGCTAATGAGCTCAATGTTAAGGAGTCAGAAGTTAGGGAAATGGAATTTAGGTTGAATGGTAAGGAAACAACAATCGATTACTCTGACGACGAATCAGAGGAAGATCATTTCAGACCCATTTCCTATCTTGAAGATGAGACTCCAAGCCCGCTTGAAAAAATCGAGATGGATCAGGCAGAAAGTAATGTATCGGCTGAGCTTCAACATGCACTATCAGAGCTAGATTCAAGAAGCCGCTCTGTTGTTGAAGCCAGGTGGTTGAATGACAATAAATCAGAGACTCTGAATGAGCTAGCGTCAAAATTCAAAGTTTCTGCAGAAAGAATACGCCAGATCGAGAAAAATGCTTTTAAAAAAATTAGGGCTTTAATGATTTCAAATTCATCAATTTAGATTTTAGCTGCAATCTGCTAGAATTCGCTTTTAATTATATTAGTATTATATGGCGAACTCACCCACCCCAATAGAAATCAAACTTCATCAAGACTCAAATCTTCTTGAAATTTTTTTTGATAATGAAACAGAATGTATGTTATCTGCTGAATTTTTACGAGTACATTCGCCTTCAGCAGAGGTTCAAGGTCACTCACCCAGTCAAGCCGTTCTTCAGATTGGTAAGGAAGGTATTGGGGTGGAAAATATAGAGCCTGTTGGCAATTACGCAATTAAAATAACTTTTACTGATGCGCACGATACTGGGATTTATTCGTGGAGCTATCTTTATTATCTAGCAGAGAATTATGAGCAATTATGGATCGAGTATATTGGTAAGCTTGACGCAGCTGGGCACAAAAGGATAGTCCATGAATCCTGATGAAACTAAATTTGGCTTTCAAACGGTGAAGCAGGCTGAGAAAGCCAAAAGAGTTGGCGAGGTTTTTGATTCCGTTTCAAGCAATTATGACCTTATGAATAATTTAATGTCATTAGGGCTTCATAACGTATGGAAAAAGACATTAATTGATACAAGTTCACTTAAAGCAAAAGCGAAAATTCTGGATATTGCAGCAGGAACAGCTGACCTAACTCTTGCATTTGCTAAGGCAAATAAAGACTATGAAATACTACAAACAGATATAAACCATTCCATGCTTATGGAAGGTCAAAAAAAACTTATCAATAGTGGGGTGATTATTCCAGCAATCACATGTGATGCGGAAGCACTTCCCTTTGCAGACAACTACTTTGATTGTGTAACTATTGCCTTTGGATTAAGAAATATGACAAGGAAAGAAAATGCGTTAAGGGAGGTGTATCGAGTTCTATCTCCAGGAGGAAAGGTTCTTATTCTGGAATTTTCGCATATTTACCAACCCTTTCAAAAACTATACGATGCATTTTCATTCAAATTTATCCCCATACTAGGTAAATTATTTGCTAAAGACGAATTAAGCTATCGATACTTAGTTGAGTCAATAAGGGTGCACCCGTCGCAAGAGGAGCTAAAAGAAATGATGGAGGCCGAAGCGTTCGAAAAAGTTAGCTATACAAACATGAGCGCAGGCATTGTGGCTATTCATAAAGGGTACAAATTTTAGATGAATTTAAAAAATCAGATTATTAATCATATTCTAATTCAAAATGATTGGATGAAAAACGACTTGATTAAATATAAAGGTAAAGTAATTCGTTTATCTATTGAGCCGTTCATACTGGAATTCATAGTAAATGACGATGGGCAGTTATCGTGCAGTGAAATTCAAAGTAAGGCAGATACCACTATTAAAATGTCTGCTCAAGCATTCATAAATATGGTGATGAGCAAACAAAAAAAAGGAATCGATATTAGTGGGGATGTTGACTTTGCAAATACTTTCTCTCAAGTGATACTTAAAGCTCGATGGGATATTGAAGAAGATCTAAGTCGCGTAGTAGGTGACATAGCTGCAGTAGAAATAACCAATGCAGGAAAAGCAATGCTTATATCTTCCCGAAAAGGACTTCAAAATTTTGGGGAGGCTATTATTGAATATTGGCAAGAGGAAAAAAAGATACTTACAATTAAGGAGGAGGTGGAGAGATTTAATTCAGAGGTAGACTTACTAAAAGAAAAATTTTCTCAGCTTGAAGCAAGAACCAAAAAAATTTTTGACACTAATACTATATGAGTATCTTCCGCTTTCTCTATGTAATATATATCGTACTTAAATTCGGATTAGATCAATTCCTTAATACAAAAACCACCACATTTATTCATATAGCATTACTTCCAATTCGATTTAATCAATCCGAAGAAAATCGTGCGGCCAGGCTTCGTATTGCATTAGAAGATCTTGGACCGATATTCGTTAAATTTGGACAGATGCTCTCAACAAGAAGGGATCTTCTCCCAGATGATATTGCAAATGAGCTAGCTAAACTTCAAGATCAGGTTCCCCCTTTTTCTTTTTCTATAGCAAAAAATATTCTAGAGAAAGCATATCGAAAGCCACTTAAACAACAGTTTATAGATTTTCAGGAAACACCAGTTGCAAGTGCTTCAGTAGCTCAGGTGCATTTTGCCAAACTCTATACAGGTCAGGAAGTAGCTGTAAAAATACTAAGGCCAAATATAAAAAAACAGATTGAGAGGGATATTAAGTTGCTAGCCTGGCTAGCTTATATTCTAGAGAGTTTATGGAATGACGGAAGGAGATTAAAGCCTAGAGAGGTTGTAAGTGAATTTGCAAGGCACACTAAATCAGAATTAAATCTATTATTAGAAGCAGGTCACTGTAGCCATCTTGGAGAAAACTTTAAAGATAAAAAGCTATTGATTGTTCCCGAAGTTTATTGGGATCATTGTTATGACAATGTCATGGTTATGGAGAGAATGAATGGTATTCCAATAAGCAACATTAAAGAGTTAAATAAACGCAACATAGATATTCCCACATTAGCAAGAAATGGAGTTGAGATATTTTTTACACAGGTATTTAGGGATGGTTTTTTTCACGCTGATATGCATCCAGGGAATATTCAGGTAAGAACTGATGGTAAGTACATAGCATTAGATTTTGGAATTATGGGCACTTTATCAGAGGAGGATAAAAAGTATTTAGCTCGTAATTTTTTATGTTTTTTTAAGCGGGATTATAGAGGTGTTGCTGAGGCTCATGTTGAGTCTGGGTGGGTTCCATCAGGCACATCAGTAGATGAATTTGAAAATGCTATTCGCTCGGTATGCGAGCCCATCTTCAACAAACCTTTAAAAGAAATTTCTTTTGGAAAGTTACTGATTCGCTTATTCCAAACATCTAGGCAATTCAATATGGAAATTCAACCCCAGCTCACCATGCTTCAAAAAACTTTACTTAATGTTGAGGGCCTAGGAAGAGATCTTGATCCAAACCTTGATTTATGGCAAACAGCCAGTCCTTTTCTTGAGACATGGCTTAAAAAAGAAATGGGTCCTAAGAAAATTATTGGGGATATAAAAAAAGAGCTTCCGCATTTTCTGAGCTTGGCTCCAAGGGTTCCTACCCTAATAAAATCTTATCTTCATAACAATGAATTAAATATTAAACTTACAACTGAGTTAAGTGATGCGATAAAACAATTACGCAGACTAAAGATATTGTATTACGCTTTACTATTTGGCATTATACTTTTATCTATTCTTGAGATTTATCGCTATATAAAGTAAAAATGCTTCCCTTTCTAGTCACCGCTTATATCGTTTTTACAATTGGGATTGGTATCTATGCTTCAAGAAAGGTAAAAACAAGTAATGACTTTGCGGTTGCTGGAAGAAGCCTTTCCTTGCCGGTTGTTGTTGCGACCGTTTTCGCCACTTGGTTTGGTGCAGAAGCTGTTTTCGGTGTATCTTCAACTTTTATTGATGAAGGATTGACGGGAGTAGTAGCCGACCCATTTGGGGCAAGCTTGTGCTTGGTCATTGCCGGTGTAATTTTCTCTAAATATCTCTATAAATTCAAATTTTCTACATTAGGAACTTTTTACCGAAACAGATATAACAGAAGTGTCGAGATTATTATTACAATCATTATCATCCTCTCCTATTTAGGATGGGTTGCAGCACAAATAAGCGCCATTGGCTTGGTGCTTGAGGTCGTAACTAATGGCTCTATTAGTAAGTCTATGGGTATGGTTTTAGGTTCAATTGCCGTGCTATCTTATACTACGCTTGGAGGCATGATGTCCGTTGCAATAATCGACCTTGTTCAAATGGTTGTTATTATTATTGGTCTAATTATTACTGTTTATTTTGTGGTTGAATCATCTGGAGGTGTTGCCCCTGTATTAAATTCAGCGTCCATAAATGGCAAATTAAAATTTTTTCCTGGTGACAATTTATGGCTGTGGTTATCTTTTGTTGCTAGCTTTATTACTATGATGCTAGGCTCCATTACCCAGCAGGACGTTTATCAAAGAATCACTTCTGCACGCACAGAAAAAATTGCTTTGTGGGGTTCGTTAATTGGAGCTTTGCTTTATTTCTTTTTTGCATTTTTACCAATGTTTATTTCTTACGCCGCCACAATAATTAATCCTGAATTTAGTGCAAACATAGGCACTGATAGCTCAGAAATTATACTGCCATCATTTGTCATGCAATATACTCCAATGTTTGCTCAAGTGATATTCTTTGGTGCAGTTATATCAGCAATAATGAGCACTTCAGCTGCCACACTATTAGCTCCTTCGGTCATGTTTACTGAAAATATCCTTGCAGAATATTTTCCCAACCTTTCTGATAAGGGAAAATTACTGCTTATGCGATTATCACTAACTGTATTTACTTTAGCAGTATTATTTTATGCATTTAATTCAGAGTTAACAATTTTTGGCATGGTTGAATCAGCTTATCAGGTGACCTTAGTTGGCGCTTTTACTCCCTTGATTTTTGGTATTTTCTGGACAAAAGCTAATGACTACGGTGCTATATTAGCCATAATATTTGGTATTGTTTCATGGTTGTACATTAAATTATTGTATGGGGATGAATTTATTATCCCTTCACAGCTTGTTGGTTTTTCTTTTAGTATTCTCGGGATGCTTCTGGGTTCTTATTTATTCAAACAAAATCTTTCAAAAAAACTGATTATTTAATTATAAAAAATTACTATTTTTGACATTGATTGCAAAAAAAACTAGACCGCTGACCAATTGTAATTTGCAATACTAATGAGTCGCATTGATAACAATCCTTACCCTTTCTCCCATACACTTTATGTTCATTTTGAAAGTATCCATTTTCACCATTAACATCAAAAAAATCATTCATCGTGCTACCGCCTTTTACTATTGCTTTATTGATGACATCCTTGATGGAAGTTACTAATGCCTTAAGTTCTTTTTTTGTTAGTTTGCTTGATTTACGTTGTGGCTTAATGCCAGCATAAAATAATGCTTCGCTAGCATATATATTGCCAACACCTACTACATTATGCCCATCCATAATTGCACTTTTAATACATTGACTTTTAGCTCTTAACCTTGTCCTTAAGTACTCGGCATTAAAACCGTCTTCTAGGGGCTCGGGTCCTAAATTTTTTAGTAGCCTGTGCTCCAAAGGATTGTCCGTAGTCCATAATATAGAGCCAAATCTTCTTGGATCGTTATATCTTAAGATTACACTTTCATTACCAAATATGAAATCAACATGATCATGTTTTTTTGGCTTGGCTACATCTGGAATTATGGATAAATGACCTGACATCCCAAGATGAAGTATAAGCGTTCCGTTCGAAAATCTTACCAAAATATATTTAGCTCTTCTTTTAATTTCGAGAATTTCTTGGCCTTCTAGCACTGCTGACAAGTTAGTAGGGATTGGCCAGCGAAGCGAGTAATTTCTTATGACAATCTTGTGTACAGTTTTTTTTAAAAGGGGTTTTAAGCCCTGGCATGTAACTTCTACCTCAGGCAGCTCAGGCATAAATTAGTCGGAAGGTGAGTTTATTGGCGGATTTAACATTGTAAATCCCAGGTCACTTGGAAAACTATAAAGTAACTTTTCGTCTTTTCGGTAAAGCTTTAATTGAGGGTGTTCTTGAATCCTATAAAACGTTATTTTATTTCCATCTGCTAAAATGATATCAATGCTTTTATAGCCTACCCTAGGATCCATTTTATATGGTTCTACAGCTACTGATTCAGGATTGCTCCATGTCATCCCGAACCAATCATTGGCTTCATCCTGATTTATTTCTATCTTACTGTTAGTTATTGTCCACGAATCGTTTGAATGATTTATCTTTAATCTGGACTCCTGCCATTGTTCTAGTCGAGAGAAATCATATTGTTTTACTTTTTCATAGCTTGCAATAGCTTTCTTATCTATCAATTCCTCAGCTACGAATGATGCCGTTTCAGAAAATCCTCCGCTCACAAGAAAAATATTTCCACGATATAAAATATATTGATCTTCTGTCACAGGATTATAAGTTCCAAAGATAAACTCTTCCTTTTCAGAGTTGTTTGAAAAAACAATTCTTAATACAGGGTTATCTAAGCCAAATTTATCTAAGTTTTTACCTTCTAATTTTATCGAGCTTGTCGTTGCCAGCATTGCTAGGACACGATAGACATAGAGCTCGTCAGCACGTGCTTTAATTGGCTTTATCATCCTCCATCCAAATTCACCTAAAACAAAGCTAGTAGTTGCCCTTGATGGGAAATAGATATCAATTGCATTAAAACTGGATAATTTTAAATCTGATACAGCAATTCTATTTGACTCAATAGTTTCAACTTCGTTATTTCGAAAAACGAAAATAGTTAAGATGATAACTGTCAGCAATAAAGCAATGTTTAATATCCATCTATTACTCATCTTATGCTTTTCTTCTTCTGTACCATACCCAAAATCCTAGGCCAAACAATCCAACAGGAATGAAGTATTGAAATAAGTGAAAAATTGTCCACGCAATTAATCTGCCCTTATCGTCACCAGGTATAGTCACATTAACGTCTTTTAGAGGCATTGGCTGAATTGTAATTAACTGGTCATCGCCCGAGAGCCAATTAACCATGTTAATTCCAAGATCCAAATTACCCCCAGAGGTAATAAAGTAATTAGACAAAAAAGAGGCATTGCCGACCACAACCACTCTCTGTCCGACATCTCCGTATTTTCTGCTCATAGCTACAGCAATATTAATTGGGCCTTGTTTATCAAATTTAGGGTCAAAGATAAGTTTTTTTTCATCATTCTTTTTACTTGACGTTAGCCATCCATTTGGTGCAACTTCGATCAAATCGGAGACTGCCCATCCATTCTCGTAAGTCCCTTGCGCAAAAATCCCATACGCTTCGGAATATTGAGTTCTCAGCATAAAATTTTTGGTGATGGGATGGTCACCGTAGACTAAAGCATAAGATATATTTTCACTTGATCCAAAATCAAGAGATGATTTATCCACAACCTTACCTTCAGATACAGTCAACCCAAGGTACTTTGCTAAATCGTCTAAGCCTTGAAAGTTATTTTCATCAAGCAGCCATAGGATATTTCCACCACTTTCTACGTACTTTAAAATCTTACTTGCCTCTGGTTTCGTAACGGGAACTTGAGGGCTTGCTATAACAAGCATAGCACCCTCTTTTGGCACTTCATTCAGTGCAGTTAAGTCGGGATTGGAAAACTTAAAACCTTTACTTTCTAGTTGCTGACCAAAAGCACCAAGATCATGATTCTTTAGCCCTAGTAAGTTTTTTTCTCCGTGTCCATCTAAATACATTATTGGTTTATTATTTGTTCTGGAGAGACGTACTAACAAATTAGTTAATTCTTGTTCCGCAAAAGGAGGGGTGATATGCTCAGTTCTTTTATTAAACTCTACAATAACTTCGCCATCAGTTCTAATACCAAGTTCTTCGACCAACTTTGGCTCCAGTGTTGGGTTTACAAAGCTTATAGTTATGTCCTTTTTTTCTCTTTGATATTTTGCAACAAAGTCAAGAAGGCCTTTTCTAAAATTATCTCCCTTATTCGCATCATCATTTGTAGCAAAAACGGTCATATTAATTGGACCATTCATGCTTTCAAGAATCTCAACGCTTCCCTTGGTTAAAATACTTCTGCTGGCTTGAGTCATATCCTTAACAAAAACGAATTGATTGGAAAGTACGCCGACTAATAGGATAATCACAAAGAATAGTAAGATAAAAAAACTATTTTGAAATAAATACTGCAGCCTGAGTTTCTTATTTTTTTTCATGGAATTATCCGGTTAGTCTGTCAGAGTCTAAACGCCTTATAGTCAATGTAATGAAAGTGACGATAAACAATATAAAATATATTACGTCGGATGTATCAATAACGCCGCGTGTGAAGGACTGAAAATGCTTAGACATAGATATATGGCCAAACCAATGACCAGGATCAGAAGCAGTAAAATTACCAAAAATTACCATGGCAAATAATGCAATAAATGTTGAAATCGCTGCGATTATAGGCTGGCTAGTTAGGCTTGAGAAATATATACCTAGTGCACAAAAACTTCCTATAAGCAATATAAGGCCAAAAGAATTTCCTATTAGGTAACCAAAATCAATGTCGGCCCAGATATTCATAGAGCTTAGCATTATAAATATATACAGCACTAAAATACCTAGAAAAATTACCATCCCTAAAAACTTACCAACAACTATCTCTGTTAATGAAATAGGAGCACTGAATAAAAATGGAAGTGTTTGGCTTCTTCTTTCCTCGCTAATTAACCTCATCGTTAAAATTGGTATTGCTACTGTCATTAAAAAGTTTGCCGCTCCATAAACATTTTGCCCAACAAAAATGGTGATGCCTTGTCTCTCCGCAGGTCGGATTGATCCTGACATAACTTCAAAATACTTATTTACTCCATCTAGATAAAGAAAACCGAAACCAAACATAAGTAAGGCTAAAATAATCCATCCCATTGGTGAGGCAAATAAGCTCTTTAATTCTTTTCTAGCAATATTGACTATCATATCTATTTTTTTATTTGGGTTAGTTGAACAAAAATATCTTCTAAACTCGTAATATCAGGAGCAATATGAAAAAGACCCCATTTATTTTTTACGGATAAGGCTACAATTTCCTCGGCTGGTAAATATTTCTCTTTGAAATGTATTCTACACATTGTGTTATCAATGGCATCTACCTGAGTAACACCAGGTATATCAATCAATTCTTTTTTAGTCGGAATTTTTGTAAAGCCAACTAAGAGCTTGTTACCTCTTCTTTGTTTTTTTAGCTCTTCAATCGATCCATTAAATACAAGGCTTCCTTTATCAATAATTTGCACTCTGTCGCATACCATCTCTACTTCTGGGAGAATATGGGTAGACAGGATAACGCTATGCTTTTTCCCAATTTCTTTGATAAGGTTTCTAATTTCCCTAATCTGTATAGGGTCCAACCCAACCGTTGGTTCATCAAGAATAACAATTTGAGGCTCATGAATAATAGCCTGAGCAATTCCAACTCGTTGCTGATAACCGTTTGACAAATTCTCAATTAGTCTTTTGCTCATATGTCCTAGGCCACACTTATCTTTTGCGACCTCTACAGATTTGCTTATTTTTGAAGATTCTACCTTATGAAATCTAGCAGCTATGGTAAGAAACTCGTCAACAGTAAGCTCCTTGTATAAGGGTCTCATTTCAGGCAAGTAGCCTATCATCTCTTTAGCTTTTTTTGGCTCATTGACCATGTCAATACCACAAATTTTTACAGAGCCATCTGAGGGAGCTAAATTGCCTGTAAGCATTCGCATCGTCGTTGATTTTCCAGCTCCGTTAGGCCCAAGAAATCCAAGCACCTCTCCTTTTTCAAGACTAAATGAAACATCACTAACAGCATAATTAGCTCCAAAATTTCTTGAAAGATTTATTGCCTGCAAAGTAGAAACTGCCATTAAAAATTATCCATTAATTTGTAAATAAATCCACCTTGAGATGGAGCCTTATTATATAAAAAAGTTTAATCATTTAAACAAGAGTGAATTATATGCAAAAATTCGTGTCATTTACACTTAATAGTTGAGAAAGTTTGTTCGCATCAAACGACTAATTTGTTGCGAGCTAAATCTTAACCTAGAAAACTACTTAAGGTATCATATAACCAATATGAAAAATTTAATTATAACCCTACTACTTTTATTTCAAATAAACCTCTCATGGGCAATTGATGAAGAACCTTTTGATATTTCACAGCCAGCTAAAATCCAAGAAGCAAACGCGGAGTTTGTTTATAAATTTTTGTTAGCGGAAATTGCTGCTCAGCGAGGCGACCTTAACTCTGCTGGTCATCTTTACTTCGATCTAGCAAGGCTGACTAAAAATATACCGCTTGCGCAACGAGCAACCAATATTGCTGGGTATGCACGTAATGGTCGTTTAGCATTAGATTCAGCTGAATTATGGCGGCAGCTAGATGATTCGTCATTAGAGGCTAAGCAGATTCTTGCCGAACTCTTTATCTCTAGTGGCAATCTTGCAAAAGCAAGGCCTCTTATTGAAAATCTTCTCATACTAGAAAAAACAAGGGCTGAAGGATTTCTTTATTTAAATAATTTGCTTACCAAGGTTGAGAATAAAAAAAATGCACTACGTTTTATCCTTGCAGTTGCTAGGCCCTACCCTGCTCTTGCTGAAGCACATTTCAGCATCGCGCATACAGCTTATTTTGCCGGCGATCTGAAACTGACTGAAAATGAGCTTGATATTGTAGAGTCTATAAACCCCCAGTGGGAAACCGCAGCTCTATTTAGGGGCTTTATAATGGCCAAGGATTGGCCTGAAAAAGCTTTAGAATTTTATAAGTCATTTTTAAACAATAATCCTAAATCAAATGAAGTTCGATTAGAGTATGCTAAAACACTAACAAGCTTAAAACGCTATGTAGAAGCCAAGAAGGAATTTCTCAAACTGGTTGATGGGTCCTTGGCATCCCCTGAAATAAGTCTAACAGTAGCGCTACTATCTCTTGAGTTAAATGATAATCTTTTAGCTGAGAAATTTTTTAATCAATCCCTAGAGAGAGGTTATAGCCAACAAGATAAGATTCAAATTTATCTTGCAAGAATTTATAATAAAAGAGGAGATTACAAGAAAGCACTTTCTACTTTAGACAAAATAGTTTCAGGCGAGCTATTTGTCGATGCCAAATTGCTTGCAACAGAAATTATTGCGCAAAATGAATCAACAGACAAAGCAATTGAGTCTCTTTCAATCTACAAAAATATTGGGCCTAGCGATAAACTTCGCTTCCTTCAAGCAAAGACATCACTCCTTATTAATAAAGGACGCCAACAGGATGCTTTTGATCTAATGAGGAGTGAGGATAAAAATTATGCTGATTCTGCAGCGTTTAAATTTGACTATGCAATGCTTGCCGAAAAAATGGATAATTTATTGCTTATGGAGCAACTCCTTAAAGAAGCTATAAAAATTAAACCGGATTTTGCTTTAGCATATAATGCATTAGGCTATTCATATGCGGATAGAAATATCAAGCTGGCTGATGCAAAAAAATACATTGAAATAGCCTTGTCTATACAGCCCCAAAATCATTATATTATGGATAGTATGGGATGGCTTCACTATAGACTTGGTAATCTGGATATTGCATTAAAATTCACACAAAAAGCATATGCCATACAAAAAGACCCTGAAATTGCCGCTCATCTAGGAGAGATTTACTGGAAGAAAGGTAAGGTTGATGAAGCAAAAAGATTGTGGAAAGAATCCCTGACTAACAACCCCTCAAATACAGTTCTTAATGAAACATACAAGAGGTTTAACTAAACTATCCTTCTAAATGAGGCATTTAATTTTATTTATTGGTTTGTTGGGGGCGGCAGGCTGTGCATCACTATCGAGCAACTCGGAAACCTATGATATTTTAAACGCAAAAATTGATCGTACAGAGGAAATAGAGGGTTTTAACTTTACGGGAAAGTTCGTAACATTCATTAACGATAAAGGCTTTTCTGGAAATCTTGCATGGGACTCAAACCCAAACAATGATTTTGTCAAAATTTACAATCCATTCAATTCTTTAGTTGCAGTAATCACGCTAAAACACAATGAAAAAAAAGTTGACTTGCAGATTGTAGGAAAAAACAGTCGGGCGAATACGGGCCAAATGCTAAAAAAAATATTTATAGAGGAAAAAAATATATTCACTCTAAAAAAATTCTTAATCAACCCTCCTGGAAATCTCTCCAAAGAAGAAAATATTGATGTTAATTTTGATGGATGGAAAATTCGTTACAGAGGTCGGCACAATCAAGGCCCAACTGCTGAAACTACGCTTTTTGAAAAAAACAATATTTCGATAAAAATTTTTATCAATAAATGGGAATATTTAAATCATTAAAGAAGAAAAACAAAGCATGGCTTTCGTTAAGTTTCTTGCTCCAGCAAAAATTAATTTATTTCTGAAAGTGTTAAGCCAAAAAAATAATGGCTATCATAATCTGCAAAGTATTTTTCAGATGGTTGGCTTGTATGATGAAATTTTTATAGCGCCTAGAGCTGATGGTAAAATAATCATAGAGAACGACAACTCATCCATACTGAAGGAAGATGACTTATGCTTTAAAGCAGCCCAGCTAATACTTGATGGCACAACACTAGGGGTAACAATTAAAGTAAAGAAAAATATACCAGTTGGAGCAGGGTTGGGTGGTGGGAGCTCTGATGCAGCCACCACTCTGCTAGCTATAAATCAGATATACGATCTAAAAATTAACAAAAAAAAATTAATGGGGATAGGTTTAAAGTTAGGCGCGGACGTTCCCTTTTTTATTAATGGAAAAAATGGTTGGGTAGAAGGTATTGGAGATAAGATAAGCCCAATTTTAATCGATAACTTTAGATATATTTTGATCATTCCCGATGTATCTATATCTACAAGCAGTATCTTTCGTGATTTTAAATTGACAAATAAGGTAATTCCGTTGAAAATAACGACCTCATTTAGCAATGAAGAGCATGATAATATTGGCAATGATTTGATTGATACAATATTCAAAAAGCATAATAGATTGCATGAGTTATTTTTATGGCTTAAAGAGTTTGGTGCTCCAAAAATAACCGGAACTGGCTCAACATTATTTATTAAATCAAACGACTTAAATTTAGCAGAGTTGATTGATAAAAAAAGGCCAAAAGATACTAAAATTATTAGCGTTAAGGGTTTATCGGTTCACCCACACTTTTTGACCGATTAATTGGGGAGTCGCCAAGCTGGTTAAGGCACAGGGTTTTGATCCCTGCATGCGAAGGTTCGAATCCTTCCTCCCCAGCCAATTTTATTCAAGGAAAAACTTTGAAAACTAAAGAGCTTATGATTTTTGCTGGTAACGCAAATACTGAACTCGCAGAAAAAGTTGTTAGCCACTTGAATATGAAGCTTGGAAAAGCAACTGTAGGATGCTTTAGTGATGGTGAAACCATGGTTGAGCTCCTTGAGAATGTTCGGGGTAAAGATGTGTTTATCCTTCAGTCTACAAGTTTTCCAACAAATGATAACCTAATGGAGATTTTGGTTATTGTTGACGCGCTTAGAAGATCCTCTGCTGCTCGTATTACTGCAGCAATTCCTTATTTGGGCTACTCCAGACAAGATAGAAGGCCAAGGTCTGCACGTGTAGCGATTACGGCAAAAGTTGTTGCTAACATGTTAACGACTATTGGTGTCAATAGGCTCCTAACAATGGATCTTCATTCCGATCAGATTCAAGGTTTTTTTGATATACCCGTTGACAATATCTATGCAACACCAGTTCTTCTCGAAGATCTCGTGGGGCAAAAGTATAAAAATCCAGTCATAGTCTCCCCAGATGTTGGCGGAGTAGTGAGAGCAAGGGCATGCGCAAAAATCCTTGGTTCTGATCTAGCAATTATTGACAAAAGAAGACCAAAACCCAACGTTTCTGAAGTCATGAACATTATTGGAGATGTCTCAGGAAGAACATGCATTATCATCGATGATATTGTTGATACAGCAAATACATTATGTGAAGCTGCTTCAGCATTAAAAAAACAGGGGGCTGAAAAAGTTGTTGCGTATGCTACTCATCCGATTTTATCGGGCAAGGCTATTGAGACAATCAATAGTTCAGAGCTTGATGAAATTGTAATTACTGATACAATTACGCTTCGCGAAAATGCTGTAAATAATACGAAAATTAGGCAGTTATCTGTAGCAAAAATTTTAGCTGAGACTATTAAGCGAATAAGTGATGAAGATTCAGTAAGTTCGCTTTTTATCGACTAGCTTGTAATCATGTTATTCAATAGCCCTGGTCGCGGGGCTATTTTAATTTAGGAGCAATAAATAATGAAGATTGAAATAAATGCAAATGTAAGAGAGTTGAAAGGTACGGGTGCGAGCCGCCGTCTTCGACATGCAGGAAAAACCCCTGGAGTTCTTTATGGTGGTGATAAAGAAGCTACAAGCTTGGAAATTGATTCTAAAGAGCTATTTATGCAGTTTAGACACGAGGCTTTTCATGCTTCGATCCTAACGCTGAATTTGGCTGGAAAAAAAGAAGCGGTTATCCTTCGAGACTTCCAAATGCATCCAGTTAGAAACAACATTGTTCATATTGATTTTCAAAGAATTAACGAAAATGAGAAGATTAGTGTAAAAGTACCATTCCACTTCATTAATGAAGAAACAGCCCCAGGAGTTAAATTGGAAGGAGGCTTAATTTCTCATATCATGACTGAAATAGATATTTCTTGCCTACCAAAAGACCTACCCCAGTATATCGAAGTAGATATGAGCGCCTTATCTATTGGTGATTCGATCCACTTATCTGAAGTAAAAGTACCAGAAGGGGTTGAATTAACGACATTATCCGATGAAAATGACCCTGCTATCACATCTATTAGTAAGCCTAAAGTGGTTGTAGAAGAAGCGGTTACAGCTCAATCTGAAAATAGCGAAGAAGGTAGTGAGGAAGGTAGCTCTGGGGATGAGTCTGGGGATGAAAAATCTGATGGCCAAGGCTCAGAGTCTAGCGAATAATAAATCTAACCCTGCCCTTATTGAGTGCAGGGTTGAATTTCTGTGAGTAAGATAAAACTATTTGTTGGGCTAGGAAATCCTGGCGATAAATATCTAACAACCAGACATAATGCAGGTTTCTGGTGGATAGATTTTGTTGCGCTTAATCATCGCCTATCATTTAAAAAATCTTCTAAATATTTTGGTGAACATTCTAACTATCAAGATAATGGTGATATTCATTTCCTCAAACCTTCAACTTTTATGAATGATAGCGGAAAGTCGGTTCAAGCTATTACAAAATTTTATAAGATTAAACCTGAAGAAATATTAATAATTCATGATGAACTTGATATTATTCCAGGTAAGGTTAAATTAAAGTTGGGTGGAGGTCATGGAGGTCACAACGGTGTTAAAGATATTTCAAATCAATTGGGTTCAAATAATTTTTGGCGACTTAGAATCGGTATTGGTCATCCCGGAGACAAAAATGAGGTTAGCGACTATGTTCTTAAAAACCCCTCCAAAATTGACTCTAACTTAATTGAAGATAGTATTTATAGCAGCTATCAAATCTTCTCTCTATTAATAAGTGGTGAATTTGATAAAGCAATGTTAAGCCTCCATACCGCTTAAATTCTCAAGGATATTATATGAAATGTGGCATAGTCGGTCTTCCTAATGTTGGTAAATCAACCTTGTTTAATGCTATTACTAAGGCAGGAATAGATGCAAATAATTATCCTTTTTGTACCATTGAGCCTAACGTAGGTATTGTCGAAGTTCCAGACCCAAGAATAGGTATGCTCTCGGAAATTGTAAATCCTGAAAAAATACAACCTGCGATAGTTGAGTTTGTTGATATTGCTGGGTTGGTTGAAGGTGCCTCTAAGGGAGAAGGACTTGGAAATAAGTTTCTAGCAAATATTCGTGAAACTGATGCGATTCTTCATGTTGTTCGATGCTTTAATGATGATAATATTATTCATGTAGCAGGAAAAATTGATCCAATTTCAGATATCGAAACTATTCATACAGAGCTAATTTTAGCAGATATGGAAACCTTAGAAAAAGCCATTCAAAAAGAATCAAAAAAATCTAAATCTGGTGACAAAGAATCAAAAAGCCTTATTGCTGTTTACGAAAAATTACAAGAGAATTTCAATCAAGGCCACTTAGCAATCAAATTAAAATTAGAAAAAGAAGAAATTTTTCTCATCAAGCCGTTATGTTTAATAACGATTAAGCCAATGATGTTTGTTGCGAATGTTGATGAGAGCGGTTTTGAGAATAATAAAAACCTTGATGAGTTAAAGCGTTATGCTGAAGGAATGGACTCACCTGTTGTTACAATTTGCGCAAAAATTGAGTCAGATATTTCAGAACTTGAAGATGAAGAAAAGCTTATATTCTTGTCCGAAATGGATCTAGTCGAGCCTGGCTTAAATCGACTGATTAGAGAGGCATACAAACTATTAGGATTACAAACTTATTTTACTGCAGGAGTTAAAGAGGTAAGAGCTTGGACAACCAAGGTTGGAGCAACAGCTCCGCAGGCTGCAGGAGAGATACATACAGACTTTGAAAAAGGCTTTATTAGAGCAGAGGTTATTGCGTTTGATGACTACCTGTCCTATAAGGGTGAGGCTAAATCTAAGGAAGCAGGTAAAATGAAATTAGAAGGAAAAGACTATATAGTTAAAGATGGAGATGTTATGCATTTTAGGTTTAATGTTTGATATAATCCCTCCCGTAATAAATTAATGGTGATGTAGCTCAGCCGGTTAGAGCGCAGGATTCATAATCCTGAGGTCGGGGGTTCGATCCCCCCCATCACCACCAATTAAAACCCAACTCTGGTCATAAAAACATTTACGATAATTCAAAATAATAGGGTCAATGCTATGAAGTTGTACCACATAATATCTAGCGTATTATCTGCTTTTTTTGGTGTTCAAAATAACAAAAAATTTAAAGAGGATGAAGATTTTATAGAGCAGAACGGAGTTAAATACTTTTTGATTGCCGGTTTTTTTATAGTGGTTTTTGGAATAATCGTACTTCGTTCTCTGGTTGGTATTATTGTGGACTAATTATTCATTTTTGTAAGGTGACCTTTCCTCTAATTCGTTTGTATAAACACTCATCCGGTCGCCTTCTTCTTCTAGAAATTTACTGATGGCATCTCTGAACTCTTCATTCACAATATAATGACTTGAATAGGTTTCGAAGGGCTCGAAACCCCTAGCAAGCTTATGCTCTCCTTGGGCACCTCCCTCAAATATGGATAGATTATTCTCAATACAGTACTCTTGACCTTGGTAGTAACATAGCTCAAAATGTAAATAAGGGATGTATTTAATTGCCCCCCAATACCTCCCGTAAAGATTATTATTATCAAAAATATTTAATGCAGACCCTACAGGACCATCACTATCATACGCAATGATAAGTAATATTTTATTAGATATTTTTTTATAAATTTCGTAAAAAAAATCATAAGTTAAGTAGGGGGTCGATTTATGTATTGCATATGTGTTGCAGTAACATTGATAAAAAAACTGAAGGTCTTCTTCTAAAATATTGCTCCCAGTCTTTCTTATTACATTTAAATTTAAGTTGTCTAGCTTCTTTCGCTCCTGTTTTATTTTTTTTCTTTTAGGCTGAGAAAGGGTGTTAAGAAAATCATCGTAGGTCTTATAATTTTTATTAGTCCACCTAAATTGAACTCCTTGCCTATGCATCCAACCACTCTCATTTAATATTTTCTGATCTTCTGAATTAGTAAATAAAAAATGGCAGGAAGAAATTTTATGTTGATGCATTATTTTTTCTAAGGCTTTTATAAGCATGCGCTTTACCTCAAGATCTTTTGCCAGGATGCGAGGTCCACTTATAGGGGTAAAAGGTATAGAACAGACTATTTTAGGAAAATAACTTAACCCATGCTTTTGAAATGCTTCTGCCCAAACCCAATCAAAAACGTATTCCCCATAGGAATGCTCTTTAATAAAAGTGGGTAAAAACCCAATGGCCTTCCCCTCTTCTCTTGCAATTAGAGGAAATGGTAACCACCCCGTATCTTTACCAATGGAAAATGAATTTTCTAGTGCATTAAAAAAAGTATAGGAAACAAAAGTGTTTTCAGGGATATGCTCGAAATAGGCCTCTAAGTTAGAAAAAGTAGTATTTGTTGTAACCTCAATCATATGATTAGAAGTTTAAATTAAATTTGACTATATAACGAAGAGATTGCTATTAATTAGTTAACTCGGTATTTCGTGGAAGTGATGCTGCAGAGCTTTCGTTTGAAATGCTATCGGAAAGAACGTTAATATTATTTTTTTTAGCTTCTTTTTGATGATAATCTTTTGCCATTATTGATAATTCATCCAAACTGATGACATTATCATTATCTATATCGACTTGCCTGAATTGTCTCGCTACTTGAGGAAGGCACTGAGTAGTCTCATAAACATCGAGGGTATTGTCATTATCTGGGTCACAAGCATAAAATCTCTGCTCAACACTGTCCAGCATTTCTCGCTTTTTTTGATCATAAACGACACTATTCTTAGTGTGGGAGTGGGAAAATTCATCTAAAGCATTACGGATTAGCTCTATTTGTGATGGCTTAACATCATCATTTGCAGCACTTACGTCAGCCAATACCTGACTCGTAGAAAAAAAGTATAGTACAATCAATAAGTTAAAATAAAATTTACGCATTTAGTTTGTGTGCTTATAACTATAACGGACAATCATTTTCCTACTTAATTGTGACTTTAATGTGACAGAATTAGATTAAATTGTAACTAAATTGTAACAACTAAACTTTCTAATTCAGAGTAATATATTAATATTAGAAACATTTCACGCATTAAATATTATGACAACAAACCAAAATTCAGCCCAAATTGCACTGGTAGATGATGATCCAAAAATTAGAGAGCTCACAGCAAAGTATTTAAGTGACCAAGGTCTTTCCGTTGTGACAGCATCGAATGGCGCTGAGCTTGATGAGTTACGAAAAAATTACAATATCAACTTGATTGTCTTAGATTTAATGATGCCGGAAGAGTCTGGTTTAGAGGTTTGCCAACGACTTAGAGTAAATAAAATAGATACGCCCATCATAATGCTTACCGCAAAGGGTGATGAGGTAGACAGGATCGTAGGTCTGGAAATGGGTGCAGACGACTATCTTCCCAAACCTTTTAATCCAAGAGAGTTGCTCGCCCGAATCAACGCAATTATAAGGAGACAAACTGCCCCTGTTCGTCAATCCGATAAAACAATAATAAAATTTGGCAACTTTGTGTTTGATTTGACTAATAGAAGCTTATTTAAAGGTGAGAAAGAGATCCAAATTACTGCGGGCGAATATGACCTTCTAAGAGTTTTTGTTGAGCATCCTAAACAACCATTATCACGCGATCAAATTATGCAATTATCTAAAGGTAAGGAGCTTGACGTTTTTGATCGAAGCATAGATGTGCAAATATCGAGACTTAGAAGATTGATAGAGGCAGACCCAAATAAACCAAAAGTCCTACAAACTAAATGGGGGTTTGGCTATATATTTGTACCGGATAGTGAAGCATAATTAATTGAAGCTTATTCCAAAAACATTTCTTGCTAGATTAACTCTATTAATCGCTGGCCTTCTTTTAATAGCACAAATTGTCTCCATTAAAATATTCGATTACTTTGAACGAGAGCCTCGCGCACAATCTCTTGCGCAAGAAATAGTTACTATTGTAAATTTTACCAAAGTATCACTAGAGGCTGCGGCTTATAACAAAAGATTGAGACTTTTGAATGAACTATCCGGCATAGGGGACGTAAGCATCTACCCAGCTTATTATTTTGAGCCACTTGAACCAATACCTAATGATCCATTTTTAAAACTTGTTGTTAAAAACATTAAGAGCAAATTACCGCCCGACACTCTTATTACTGTTAATCATTATGATATCCCAGGTATTTGGGTAAGCTTTGAGATTGATTATGCACTTTTTTGGATCGTGGTACCAAGAACCATTATTGACAGGCCTTTCCCATGGCATTGGATTGGTTGGGGAACAATAGTCTTTATTCTAGCAATACTGGGTTCATACGCCACTACCCAAAGAATTAGCAGGCCATTAAGGCAGGTAATTAATGGTGCCGAAAAAATTCGGCAAGGACAGGTTATAGAGCCCTTGCCGTTGGACAATGTCACAGAGTTTCGTGAAGTAAGTCAGGCATTCAATGAGATGTCAGCCAACCTCTCTAAAATTTCCAAAGAAAGACAATTTCTTTTAGCAAGTGTGTCGCATGACATAAGAACTCCTTTAACCAGATTAAGGCTTGCAGCCGAGTTACTTCCCAAAGGATCTGAGCTGATGAAAGAAAGTATGGAGGAGGATATTGTGGAAATAAATGACATTATTAATCAATTCTTAGAATATGCTCGTGGTTTTGAGGACGAGCCATTGGTTCCAACAAACCTTGGAAAATTCTTAGTTGAAATAAGAAGCAAGCACAACAGGATGGGGCAAAACTTTAAGCTACAAAAAAGAAATATTCGCGTGGACGTTCCTAAAAAACTTTTTGTTGATATTAGGCCCTTAGCCTTTCAAAGATGTCTTGATAACCTCATTAATAATGCCTTCTTTTATTCGCATGAAGAGGTCGTAGTTAAAGCAACTTTACTGGAAGAAAGTTTTGTAATTAGCGTCTTAGATAAGGGTCCAGGTATACCAGAAGACCAAAAAGATTTGCTGTTAAAGCCTTTTGAAAGGGTGGATGAAGCCAGAGGAAATGATGGTGGCAGTGGTCTTGGTCTTGCAATTGCTGATAGGATTATTAAAGTTCATTCAGGTAGTCTTGAATTAATTAATCGAAAAGAAGGCGGGCTTGAGGCAAAAATAACTATACCTTTGAGCTTTGCATAGACTAGCCAAACCAACTTAAGCCTTTTCTAAGGCTCACAACACTACCAATAATAATAAGAGCAGGAGACTTTAACCTTGCTTGATTTACTTTCGAACTAATATTGCGTAGCTCACCAATAACTACTTTTTGGTTGTGTGTAGTTCCGCTTTGAATTACTGCAACTGGCATACCTTTATTCATTCCGTATTTAATAAGATTTGTTTTCACCTCTTTAAGGCTTAATAATCCCATGTAGATAACTAGCGTCTGCTTCTCTACAATAAGTTTTGGCCAATCAAAATCAATTACACCATCCTTGAAATGTCCTGTCAAAAAGAGACAACTCTGCGCATGGTCTCTATGAGTTAGGGGGATGCCTGAGTAAGATGAAACACCATTTGCTGCAGATATTCCTGGGACCACCTGAAAAGATATACCCTGCTCCATCAGACCTTCAATTTCCTCACCCCCCCTACCAAATATAAATGGATCTCCACCTTTCAGCCTAAGCACCCTCTTACCACTCAAAGCTAATTCAATAAGTAAGCCATTGATTGTTGACTGCTCTAAAGTATGCTGATCCCTTTTCTTTCCGGCATAGATCATATCCGCATCCCTTCTTACCAGCTCTAGTACGTCACTTGATACTAAGTTGTCATAAATACAAACATCACACTTCTGCATCAACTGTAAAGCCCTTAGAGTCAAAAGATCTTTATCTCCAGGTCCTGCTCCTACCAAATAGACCTCGCCATCATGCTTCTTTAGTCTGCGACTTACTAATTCGTCAATATCTTCTGGGATAAATGCTTTTTTGCTATTAGCAATTTTCTGAATAAGAGTATCTTCAAAAAAATACTCCCAAAACTCCCTTCTTTTTTCTATTTGCTTAATTTTTTTTTGGACTAAACTTCTCATGCTTCCCGCAAAATTGACTAACTTGGAATAATACGATGGCAAGGTTATTTCTAATGACTCTCGAATCATTCTTGCAAGAACAGGGGCTTTTCCTCCGCTTGAAATTGAAATCACCAAAGCATCTCTTTCTACAATAGAGCCCATAGTAAAGCTACATAAATCAGGCTGATCTACCACATTGACTGGAATTCGATTGATTTGGGAAATTTTTGAAATACTTTTATTCACTTTTTTATCATCAGTTGCCGCAATAATTAACGTTTGAGAGCTTATATCGGAAGGTTCGTAAGATTTTTGAATGAATATTACGTTATTTTTAATTATAAAATTCATAAACTCATCTGAAAATTCTTTTGCAATAACCATCAAAATTGGCCTCGCTTTTATCAGCAGGATCGCCTTCCTTAAAGCAATATCGCCCCCGCCAAAAATAGTGACGTGCTTTTGCTCAATATTTATAAAAATGGGGAAATTTTCCATTTCAAAATATTAACTCATTAAAAGGCTTATACATACAGGTTGCTATAAGTTTTATGCTAAAAAAAAGTTATAATGAACTCATCTACTAAGGATTAGTGAGCTGCATGACAAAACAACTTTTTATCAAAACATTTGGCTGCCAAATGAATGAATATGATTCTGAAAAAATTGTAGACGTTCTTAAAGAAAGTAGCAAAATATCTTTAACTGAGTCACCTGATCATGCTGACATAATAATTTTGAACACCTGCTCAATAAGAGAAAGAGCGGAGGTTAAGGTTTATAGTGATTTAGGCAGATACCGTAAGCTTAAGGAGAATAATCCCAATATACGTATTGCCGTGGGTGGCTGTGTTGCCAGCCAGGAAGGAGAAAATATTATCAAAAGAGCCCCTTATGTTGACTTAGTATTTGGCCCCCAAACACTCCATCGACTTCCTAGCTTGCTAAAAAAAAGGGAGTTGCTTGGTACACCTCAAATAGACATAACATTTCCCGAGATTGAAAAGTTTGACAGTCTTCCTATTACTCAGTTTAAAGGTCCGTCTGCTTCCGTTTCCATTATGGAAGGATGCAGTAAATATTGCTCATTTTGTGTAGTGCCTTATACAAGGGGGGAGGAGATATCTCGCCCACTTGATGATATCCTCAATGAGATAATAGAGCTTACTATGATAGGTGTGCAAGAAATTACTTTATTGGGACAAAATGTAAATGCTTATAGAGGGCAGTCACAACATAATGGCGTGTGTGATTTCGCAACTCTCTTAGAGTATGTTGCGGAAATTAACGAAGTCAAAAGAATTAGATTCACCACTAGCCACCCAAATGAAATGACCGAAGAGCTTATTGCTTGCTTTGGAAAGATTAATAAGCTTTCCAAACAATTTCACCTGCCTATTCAATCCGGTTCAGATCGAGTTCTATCTGCTATGAAAAGAAACTATACAGTTTTAGAATATAAATCAATTATCAAAAAACTTAAAAAAGTATGTCCGGAAATTTCCCTCACATCAGATTTCATTATTGGCTTTCCAAATGAAACTGATGAAGAATTTAATCAGACCAAAAAAATAATGGAAGAAGTTAATTTTGATTATAGTTTTAGCTTTCTTTATAGCCCCCGCCCAGGAACTCCAGCATCTTTTATAAAAGATAATATTTCAAAAGAAAAAAAAGAATCAAGGTTGAGAGAATTTCAAGATATGAATATTATCCAAGGGAAAAAACATACGCTTAATATGATTGGTACCAAGCAAAGAATTTTGATCGATCGTGAGTCAAAAAGAAAGGCAGGTATCTTTCTTGGTAAAACCGATAATAATCGTGTGATCGAAGTTGATGGAAGCTCTGAAATCCTAAATAAATTTGTGAATGTCAAAATTAAAGCAATAAGTGAGAAAAATTTAGAGGGAATTATCATTTCATAATGGAATTAACGATTACATTATCGGATCAAAATAATAAAAACTTAGCAAACTTGTGTGGCGTGTTGGATGAAAATATTAAACAAATTGCTAATGGATTTGATATTCAAATACAACGCAGAGGGCCCAATTTTCAATTAAAAGGAAAACAGGGAGATGTAGAGCTTGCGTCACAGCTTATTGAAAGTTTGTCCTTAAGGTCGTCACGCTCAATAAGCGCTGAAGATATTCAGCTAAGTCTTATTGAAGTTAGTAGGATTTCGTCGGCAACAAACCAATCTCCTGACTTGCTTACCAAAAAAAGTGATCTGCAGGGAAGGACCCCAAAGCAGATAGATTATTTAAGAAATATACAAGCTAATGATATTAATTTTGGAATTGGCCCAGCTGGTACTGGGAAGACTTACCTAGCTGTTGCTTCAGCCGTAGATGCTCTTAATAGGGAGAAAGTTAAAAGAATAGTATTGGTTCGTCCCGCAGTAGAGGCTGGGGAAAGACTTGGCTTTCTTCCCGGTGACCTTGCTCAAAAGGTAGACCCTTATTTAAGGCCCTTGTATGATGCTTTATATGATCTAGCTGGATATGATAATGTTACAAAACTTTTTGAAAAAGGCATTCTAGAAGTCGCTCCTTTAGCTTACATGAGAGGAAGAACATTAAATCAGAGCTTTATAATTTTAGATGAAGCGCAGAATACAACTCCTGAGCAAATGAAAATGTTTCTTACAAGAATAGGCTTTGGCACCAAGGCAGTTGTTACTGGGGATGTGACTCAAATAGATTTAGCAAAGGGACAGAAAAGTGGCTTAATTGAAATCCAAAAAATACTTCAAAATATTAAAGGCATTACATTCAATCAATTTAAATCAGAAGATGTTGTTCGTCATCCGCTTGTGCAAAAAATTGTTAACGCCTACGAGAAATATCAAGAACATGAAATTTGAATAGCCCTATGGTACATGACATCACAATACAAGATACAGTCCACCAACGAAAATACCTGTCAAAAAAAAATTGTTACCAGTGGCTTTCAGTATTTAAAGATTGTAACCTCACATTAACCATTAGGTTGGTCAGTGAAAGTGAGTCAAAAAATCTCAATAATAGTTATCGAAATCTGAATAAGGCAACCAATGTTTTATCTTTTCAAATAGAAGATAAACCAATCATAGGGGATCTGGTGCTTTGCCATGCGATTGTAAAAAAAGAAGCACGAATACAAAGAAAAAAAATACATGATCATTATGCTCATTTACTTATTCATGGTTGCCTTCATCTAATGGGATTAGACCATGAGAATGAGGATGATGCTGACGCTATGGAAAAAAAAGAAATTCTATTGCTTGAAAAATTAGGTATTAAAAATCCATATAACTCCAATATAATGATTCCAAATGAATAAAAAAAAATCAAAGATTGTTAGAAAGATCAGAAATCTCCTTATTAGGCCAAAAGACAAAGAGCATCTAGGTGATATTTTAAAGCAAGCCTTTGATAAGCATATGTTAGACGCTGACTCTTTAATGATGCTTGAAGGAGTTTTAAATGTCTCAGAAATGCAGGTCAGAGATATTATGATCCCAAGATCACAAATGGATTTTATTGATATCTCTAAAAAACCTGAAGAATTTATTCCATTCGTTATTGAAACAGCTCACTCACGCTTCCCTGTAATAGAAGGAAGTATGAATGATGTTATTGGCATACTTCTTGCAAAAGATCTATTAAATTACCATGATGGGCAAGATTTTGAGCTACGTGATAAATTGAGGCTCGCTATTTTTGTTCCTGAATCTAAAAGATTAAACGTCTTATTAAAAGACTTTAAAAAGAATAGGAATCATATTGCAATTGTAGTCGATGAATATGGAGGAGTATCAGGAATGGTAACCATTGAAGATGTGCTTGAACAAATAGTTGGGGACATTGAAGATGAGTATGACTATGATGAAACTGAAGACAATATCATTGAGGAGAAATCAGGAAAATTTAGAATTAAGGCGGCAACAGAAATTGAAGATTTTAATGCTTTTTTTGCAACAGAATATACGGATGAAGAGTTTACAACAGTAGGTGGTTTAATTACAAACAAATTTGGTTACCTACCAGAAAAAGATGAAAAAATTACTTTCGACGGTTTTGATATAACAATTTTAAGAGCAGATAGCAGGCAAATTCATACATTAATGGTGTACGTAAATCTTCCACAAGATAAAGCTTAGGTTTATTGAACTTAAATTGTAGATAAACACTCATACCTTTTTAAAAGGATAATAAATTATGAAAAATATATTTGCATTGTTGTTGATTTTTTCAACCTCAGTTTTTGCAGCCCATCATGAGGAAAAACATTCTGATAATCCACCTGCTTTGGTAACCGAAGTACCAACCCCTTACTGGGAGTTTGTAGAGATAATAGGTTTACTTACCACAGAGGAAATAATAAACATTATCGGTGAGCCTGCAAAAAAAATAGATATTAAAATGAAGTCATCGCGAGAAGTTATAGCCAGTACTTGGTATTACCACAATCTTAATACAGATGAGACTGGTAAATACTTTCCTACCACCGAGCTTGATATCATTGATGGTTTTGTTGAGGAAGTAGTATTCATGAACGAAGTTGATGAAGCCGCCGTAATCGAAGGAAAAAAATACGAAGTTAAAAAGCCCGATACGCTCTTTTAATTTTTTCTTCCTATAAAAATATCGATGTACAATTAATGCATGATTAGTTGTACACCGAAACTAAAACAAAACTTTATATACGCTTTAACCTTTCTCACCGGATTAATTTCTGTATTTGGATTTTCCCCTTTTAATGTTTATATCGTTCCGGTACTGACAATATTATTATTTTTATATCTACATCAGCATTCTCGTACACTTTTTACATCAAGCATTCTCTTTGGCTTAGGTTTTTTTCTAGGGGGTGTACATTGGATATTTATTAGCCTTAATATTTTTGGGCAGATGCCAACTATACTTGCTGCATTTTCAACACTGCTATTTTGTTTATTTTTATCCATATTCTTTCTTCCTCTTGCATGGGTAAGTCACCGAATGTCAATTATTGTTCTTCCTGCTCTATTTACATTGGTAGAATGGCTTAGAAGCTTTATATTCACTGGCTTTCCATGGCTATCATATGGGTATAGTCAATTACCTGATAGCCCATTAGCTGGATACTTTCCGATTACTGGAGTACATGGAGTAACGTTTCTAGTTTTCTTATCAGCAACACTTTTATTCACAATAATTTCAAACCATCGAAAATCCCTTAAACTCATAAGCTTTTTTTCTCTTACTCTTATTTGGTTGGGTGGGCACTACTTTCATAAGATTGAATGGACACAACCCTTTAAAGAACCTTTTTCAGTAAGTTTGATTCAGGGAAATATTACTCAAGATGAAAAATGGGATAAAGCCTTAGTAAATCAAAGTTTAAAAAAATACATCGAACTAATTGAGCGCAGCTCCAATTCACTTATCATTCTTCCAGAGACATCAATACCTCTGCTTTTTCAAAATCTTCCTTCAAGCTTTAAAAAAAGGTTACATGACCATGCAAGGAAAATTGAAGGAGATGTAATTATAGGAGCCATTGAAAAAACTAATGATAAATACTTCAATAGCGCGGTATCTATAGGAAAAAATGGGGAGCAACGCTACCAAAAATTTCATCTTGTACCTTTTGGTGAATTTATACCATTCAAATTTTTCTTAAAATTTATTTATCAAAATTGGCTAAATATTCCTTTTAGTGATTTGTCAAAAGGCCCTAGATTTCAAGAGCCATTCCTCCACAATGGTATTAGGTTAGCTATTAATATTTGCTATGAAGATGTGTTTGGTTACGAAATCACTAAACCTCTTCCCGATGCTAATATTTTAGTAAATCTTAGTAATGATGCTTGGTATGGGCAATCTATTGCATCAAAACAACACCTTCAAATTTCTCAAGGACGCGCATTAGAAACAGGGAGGATGATGTTGAGATCAACCAACACAGGCGCTACCGCAATCATTTCACCCAAAGGTAAAGTTCTCGATGAGTTACATCTTTTTAAAGAAGGAGTTTTGAATGGTTATGCTCAAGGCTATGAGGGTTCTACTCTTTATATTAGATATGGAAACTATCCAATAGTTATCTTATGTGGATTACTATTAATTATTTGTTTTGTAAAAAGGAAAAATAGTAGGTTCTAGCCTTTGATGTGGGTTAAAAAAACAGTAAAATGCACCGTTACCTATGAAATAAAAAAAATATGGCAATCACTTTTCAAGAAATTATCATCAAATTGCAGGCTTACTGGGCTGATCAAAATTGTGCTCTAGTTCAGCCCTATGATATGGAAGTTGGAGCTGGTACCTCACATACAGCTACCTTTTTAAAGTCATTGGGGCCTGAGCCATGGAGAGCGGCTTATGTACAGCCTAGCAGAAGACCAAAGGATGGTAGATATGGAGAAAATCCTAATCGACTCCAGCATTATTATCAGTTCCAAGTTGTATTAAAGCCATCGCCAGAAAATATTGTCGAGCTATATTTAAGTTCACTTACCCATCTAGGTTTCGACTTAAAAGAGAACGATATTCGATTGGTCGAGGATAATTGGGAGAATCCTACTTTAGGTGCGTGGGGATTAGGTTGGGAGGTCTGGTTGAATGGTATGGAAGTAACACAATTCACCTATTTTCAACAAGTTGGTGGAATTCAATGTAAACCCATAACCGGCGAAATTACATACGGGTTAGAAAGACTAGCAATGTATATACAAAAAGTTGATAGCGTATATGACATTCAATGGAATGATGATATTACTTATGGAGATATATTTCTACAAAATGAAATAGAACAAAGTACCTACAATTTTGAGCATAGTGATGCTAAATTTTTACTAGAATCATTTAATGGGCATGAGAAACAGGCACAAAATTTAGTAGGTGAGCAGTTACCATTGCCTGCATATGAGCAAGTGCTGAAAGCGGCTCACACATTTAATCTACTTGATGCAAGAGGTGTCATAGGGGTCACAGAAAGAGCAGAATATATTGGTAAAATTCGAAACATATCTAGAGACGTTGCTAAATCATATCTGAAAAGCAGGATGTTGTTGGGTTTTCCTCTAGCTAAACCAGAACATGCCGACGAAATAATTGAGGCCATGAAAAATAATGCAAAAAAATAATTTATTAATAGAAATTGTTACCGAAGAACTCCCCCCTCTTTCACAAAAAGATTTAGGCGAAGCATTTGCAAAAAATATTGCACAATCTATCCTTGAGCTTAAATTAATAGAAAGCCTAGAATATGAAACTTTTTCTTCTCCTAGAAGAATAGGAGTATTAGTAAAACAAGTATTGTTAAGTGGTGATAATGAGAAGAGGAAAATAAAGCTGATGCCAGCTAAAGTTGGTTTCAGAGAAGAGAATAAACCCTCGGACGCATTGATTAAAAAACTTGATTCCATGGGTGAGGAATTATCAGCGATAAAAAATCTAGAGCTGGTAGAGGAAAAAGGTCAATTCAATATATATTTAGAAAAAAGCTTTGATGGGAAAAGTCTTTACGAAGAATTACCTCAAATTATTAATAATAGCCTAGCTCATTTACCGATAAAAAAACTTATGAGCTATCAACTCAATGATGGGTGGACAACTGTTAACTTTGTCAGGCCAATAAAAAATATTCTCGCAGTGTACGGAGATAAGCTGGTCGACTTAGAATGCATGGGACTAAAATCTGTAATGCACACCTATGGGCATAGATTTGAATCAAAGCATGATGTTCTTGCAATACATGATGCCAGCTTATATGAAAAAGTCCTTCTTACGGAAGGTCGAGTAATGGCATCATTTAGCAAAAGAAAAGAAAAAATTAAGACCGATCTAAATGAAGCTGTGAAGAAAATTAACAACAAATTTCGAGCCATTACTGACGATAAGTTACTAGAAGAAGTTACATCACTGGTTGAGATGCCCAATATTTTGATTGGTGAATTCGAAAATCAGTATTTGGAAGTTCCCCAAGAATGCTTAATACTCACAATGCAATCAAATCAAAAATATTTCCCAATTCTTAATGATAAAGACGAGCTAACAAACTACTTTGTCATAGTCTCAAATATTAATCCAAAAAACTCAACTAACATTATAGAAGGTAACGAAAAAGTTATTAGGCCAAGACTTGCAGATGCTGAATTTTTTTATAAAAAAGATATGGCATATACATTAAAAAAATATTCCGAAAATTTAAGGTCAATTACATACCATAACAAATTAGGAACTCAGCATGATCGAGCTTTAAGAGTTGCAAGCATAATGAAATTTATATCAAAAAAATTGAATGTAAAAAATGTTACTAACTTCGAAAGTTTAGCACTGCACGCAAAAGCTGACTTACTCTGCCTTATGGTTGGAGAGTTTCCAGAGTTGCAAGGAGTCATAGGTCGCTATTATGCATTAAATGAGGGTCACGCTAACGATTTTGCTGATGCCATTGAGGATCATTACAACCCAAAATTTTCTGGGGGAAAACTACCTAGAGAGCAAATGGGTGACATGCTCGCCATTGCCGATAAAATAGAGACACTGATGAGCCTTTTTTCTATAGGGGAGAAGCCAACCGGTGTTAAGGATCCTTTTGCACTGAGGAGGAACGCCATTGGCCTCATTAGAATTTTAGCGGAAAAAAATATCCCACTTGAACTAGATGAGTTATTAAAAACTTTTTACCCGAATTCTGACTTAAAAAGTCTAAACGAATTAACAGCATTCATCCAAGATCGATTAATCAATTACTTAAAAGATAAAGGTTTCACACCACAACAAGTAGAAGCAGTTGCTGGTGAAATGCCCAAAACACTAGACAACATTCTTGAAAGAGCAAATGCAGTTAAGCTATTTTCACAGCTCAACCAATCTGAAGATTTAGCATCAGCAAATAAAAGAGTAGTAAATATATTGAAAAAATATAACTCCAACAACATTGAGACCATAGACCCTTCCCTTCTTATAGAGAATGAAGAAAAGTTTCTTTTTAAATCTTTAAATGAAACAAGCAAGAAGATACGTGAGTTTGTAAAAATAAGAGATTATGATCGGGCATTAAGCATATTAATAAATCTTAAAGAGCCAATTGATTTATTTTTTGAAAAGATTATGGTGAATGCTGATGACGATGCAATCAAAAAAAATCGGCATAATCTTTTAATACAACTTTATAAAGAGATGAATTGTGTTGCAAATATCTCTAAGCTATCTACCTAATGAAGCTTGTTATATTAGATCGTGATGGCGTTATCAATCAAGACAGTGCCAATTATATAAAAAGTCCAAATGAATGGATACCTATACCCAATAGTCTAGAGGCGATTTCTCTTTTAAATCAAAATGGATATTCTGTAGTTATAGCAACCAATCAATCCGGAGTTGGAAGGGGGTTGTATGGCATTGAAGAGCTAAATAATATTCATGCCAAAATGATTAAAATGCTTGCAGAGCTTGGGGGGTCTATAGACGCGATATTTTTTTGTACTCACACTGAAGAGGATCACTGCGATTGCCGTAAACCAGAAATAGGAATGCTAGTTGAAATAAAAGACAGATTTTCTGTTTCATTTGAAGATATTTGCGGAGTTGGTGATTCGTTAAGAGATTTAGAGGCTTTTGAGAAAGTTGGTATGCAGCCCATTTTAGTTAAAACTGGTAATGGTGAAAATACTTTTCTGGAAGGTAAGTACCCTAAACAATCGTTAGTTTTTGATGACCTGTTTGAGGCTGCTAGTAAAATCATTGAAGGTATATAAATGATCATAGTTATTCGATCCTTAATTTTCTATGTAGGAATGTGGTTGTTTACAGTACCTTTCACTTTTGTTGCTTTATGCACCTTTTGTTTGAGCCCAATTAATAGAAATAAATTTATTTCACTATGGGCTAAATTTATGCTGAAGTGGTTGCAAGTGACATGTAATTTAACTTTCACAGTTTCAGGTATCGAAAATATTCCCTCCTCTCCTTGTATTATTTTTTCTAAACATCAATCAGCATGGGAGACCTTAGCTCTTCAAAAAATATTCCCCCCGCAAGTATGGGTCCTTAAAAGAGAGTTGTTATGGCTTCCTTTTTTTGGTTGGGGCTTAGCAATGACCTCACCAATAGCAATTGATAGGGGTGCGGGAAGAAAGTCGTTGGACCAAATACTTACGCAAGGAATAGATCGAATAAAAAAAGGTTTTTTTGTTGTAATATTCCCTGAAGGAACAAGGTCGAAACCTTTAGAAAGCGGAAAATATCATATAGGAGGAGCTTGGCTTGCTACTCAGTCAAGATTAGATGTTATTCCTGTAGCTCATAATGCGGGGTTCTATTGGCCCAAAAATTCTTTTATAAAAAAACCAGGCGAAATTAAAGTTATTATTGGGAAATCAATAAAATCCAAAGATTTAAAATCGGATCAGTTAAACGGCTTGGCTAAAAATTGGATTGAAGAAACTATGCTTAAAATAAATGTTTAATTTTAGCTCGAACGAATCGGTGGTGTTAAGTAATGGGCAAATGATTCACTATCACCTTAAAAGGCGACAAAGACGATCGCTCGGCTTAAAAATTACTTTCGATGGCCTTGTGGTTCATGCTCCTTTTCTAATGAGTAAAAATAAAATAAATACATTGTTGGTAAATAAAACAAAGTGGTTGCTATCTAAAATCAACTCGATACAACCTACCCCGACCTCATTCAAGGTTGGCGATAATGAGGTTTTTATGTTACTTGGTACGGATATTATTATTAAAACTAAAATTGGGTTAAAAAGGGCAATTAATATTTCGAGCAATATTTGTATGATTACGCAAAAAGACAAAGACAATGACATACAGATTACACAATATTTTAAAAAGTGGTTAAAACAACATGCATTAGAATTTTTCTCAGATCGAGTGCAATTTTATTGTAGGAAAAATGGATTCTCCGTTAGAAACATTTATATATCAAACGCCAAGACAAGATGGGGAACATGCAATAGCAAAGCTGATATAAGATTAAACTGGAGACTAATTCAAGCCCCTTTAGATGTAATTGATTATGTAATTTGTCACGAGCTTTCTCACACATTGTTCATGAACCATTCACAGCAATTCTGGCACCAAGTTTCTACTATATTTCCTAATTATAAAGATGCTGAGTCTTATCTAAAAGTTCAAGGCCTCAATCTCTACAGACTAGATTGAGGTTAGATATTGTATGTCCTTAATGATATTTTCAACCTCAGATCCGTAAGGGTGTCTTACCCTTATTTTTCCAACCTTGTCTATCAAATAGATGCCAGAAGAATGATCAATAGTGTATGAATCTCCATCGCCAACCTTCATATGAAATATCTTATATTGACTAGCAACGCTATCAATATCTTCTTGTGATCCAGTCAGCCCAATAAAGCTCTTATCAAAGGATGGAACATAGCTACTTAGTAAACTTTGTCCATCTCTTTCAGGATCCAAAGTAATAAAAAGGACTTGTAGCTCATCACCCTGCTTGCCAAGGCTTTCCCTAATGTACTTTAATTCCTGCATTGTTGTAGGGCAGATATCCGGGCAATGAGTAAACCCAAAAAAAATTGCAACAACCGATCCTCTAAAATCGGTATTTTTCCTTATTTCTCCAGTATGCGATAAAAGTTCAAAGCTGGGGTTGAGGTTAGCTTGAGAAATATCTGAGCCATTAAACTGAAATTCAGCATTTTTACTGCAGGATAACGATAACAATGAAAAGATAATAAAAAAAATATTTTTAAACATAGATGTTCCTCTAAAGAGTAAATCATTTTATCATGCTATCTTATGTCAATAAAAACGTATAAGCGTTCAATTTAAAAGGATTACTAATGGCTATACCTAGCTCGATGGAAGATAGAGATGGATTTATATGGTATGACGACAAACTTGTGCCATGGCGAGAAGCAAAGACTCATGTTTTGACGCATACGCTTCATTATGGCCTTGGAGTCTTTGAAGGAGTTAGAGCATACGAGACTAAAAATGGTACGGCTATTTTTCGATTAGACGACCATACAGAAAGACTTTTTAACTCAGCTCATATCGTCGGCATGAAAATGCCCTTTTCTAAAAAGACAATCAATGATGCTCATAAAAAATCGATAAGGGAAAATAATCTTAAGTCGGGTTATATTAGGCCTATGGCTTTCTATGGCTCAGAGGCCATGGGTATATCAGCTACAACACTTTCAACGCATGTTATCGTTGCTGCATGGAGCTGGGGTGCTTATATGGGTCAAGAGGCAATTGATAAAGGAATAAATGTAAAAACTTCGTCATACTCAAGACATCATGTAAATGTAACCATGTGTAAAGCTAAGGCAAATGGTAACTATATGAACTCGATTCTTGCTCATCAAGAAGCAACAAGCGACGGCTATCATGAGGCTCTTATGTTGGATACTCAAGGCTTTGTTTGTGAGGGTTCAGGAGAAAATATTTTTATAGTTAAAAAAGGCAAGTTATATACTCCAACACTTGCGAGTGCTCTAGAGGGAATTACAAGAGATACAGTCATAACTATTGCTAAAGATTTAGGTATTGAGGTGATTGAAAAAAGCATTACTCGGGATGAAGTTTATACAGCGGATGAAGCTTTCTTTACTGGCACTGCTGCAGAAGTAACACCTATAAAACAATTAGATCGAAGAGATATAGGGTCTGGCGCTAAAGGTGAGCTTACCGGTAAAATCCAAGGAATCTACTTTGATATTGTTTATGGAAGAAACGAAAAATACAAAAATTGGTTAAGTTATGTTGATTAAAAGCTCCATAAATTAATCTTATGCAAAAAATTTCTTTACCATTAAAGCAAGCAGTTTTGGGAAATTATTAATCAATAAAAGTATTACTGAATAACAATTTGTTTTTTATATTGGGGGCTAGTAAAGCAATTGATCTTTTAATACCCGTGGCGCTTGAGTAAATCAAAGAACTTTCCGGTAACTCGCTACTACTGCTCACGCTTCCTTCCTTTAAGGTTCGCTCAGCATGAAGGGCCACCGCCAAACCAGTATCAATGACTGTTACCGTGCCAGAAAAGTAATCTTCTATAATTTTTTTTATAAAAACGTAGTGAGTACAGCCTAAAACAATAACATCTACCCCGTTCTTTTTTAAAGGTAATAGGTATGAATGTATTAGCCTTTTTGTAGAATCATTACTTATCTCTCCTCTCTCAATAAGCTCAACCAAGCCTATACAAGGCTGCACGTAAAAAAGGGCTTCTCCTTCGTAATTTTCTAACAAAGCAATAAACTTCGTACTTTTAAGCGTACCCTCGGTAGCAAGGATACCAATTTTTTTCTTTGTGCTAGCCAATATTGCAGGCTTAACTGCAGGTTCCATGCCAATGATGGGGATGTTGTAGTTCCGCCTTAACTCATGGATACATGCTGCTGTTGCCGTATTACAAGCAACAACTATTAACTTAATACTGTGGTGCTGAATTAGAAAATCAATGATGATAAAGGCACGCTTTTGAATTTCTTGAGATGTCATTTGGCCATAAGGCGCAAATTTAGAATCGGCTACATATATAAACCTTTCACTTGGCATTACTTGTTGCAACTTCTCTAGGACAGAGATGCCACCAACGCCTGAATCAAAAACACCAATAGAAGGAATATTTTTCATACTTATATAGATTTTATAAATAGGTTACCAAAAGCTTTAATGTACAATATCTTAAAGGAAAATTATGGCAAATAGATTAACACATATTTATACTAAGACAGGAGATGCGGGAAAAACTGGCCTTGGTGATGGATCAAGAGTTGAGAAATTTAATGTTCGCATTGATGGATTGGGGAGCATTGATGAATTAAATTCTATTTTAGGCATTATTGTTACTGAAGATATAGATAACAGACTCAAGGACACAATTATAAAAATCCAGCATCATCTATTTGATATTGGAGGCGAGCTATCAATACCAAATCACTTTAAAATTATTGCCGAAAAAGTAACGTTCCTAGAAAACCACATTGACAGTATGAATGCTTCACTCTCACCACTAAAAGAATTTATTCTTCCGGGAGGGTCAAAAGCCGCGGCAGTATGCCATCATGCACGAACAGTATGCAGAAGGGTTGAGCGGACATTATTTAAACTCAAGGAAACAGATAAAATTAATGAAATTTCATTGCAATACATTAATCGCCTATCTGACTTTCTTTTTGTATTTGCTAGGTATATCAATCATTCTAAAAAAATTAATGATATCTACTGGCAAAAAAATATTTAATCCCCTTCATGAAAAGTAACTTTATTGATGCAGTCAAGCAGAGTGTCAAATCGCTTTTTTATCCGCAGAAAATTGATGAGAAAAAAATCTCAAAGCATGCTATTGAAATCATAAAAGTTCTGAAAAAAAATAATTATGAGGCGTACATCGTAGGGGGAGCAATTCGAGATATTTTGATGCATAAAAATCCCAAAGATTTTGATATCGCAACAGATGCAACCCCAGAGCAAATAAAGCTTTTATTTCGAAGATCCCGAATAATTGGCAGAAGATTTAAGTTGGTTCATGTTATGGATGGCAGAGACATTATCGAAGTTTCCACATTTCGTGCAAAACCCCATAACAAAGAAGTTATGCGAAATGGTGTAACGAAGGATAATGAATACGGCACTCTAAAAGAAGATGCCGAAAGAAGAGATTTTACTTGTAACTCTATCTACTACAACCCTTTAACAAAAGTGTTAATTGATCTTTATGGTGGTGTAAAAGATATAAGAGCAAAAAAATTAGCCATGATTGGTGATCCAAAAAAAAGATTTGATGAGGACTCCGTGAGGATACTTAGGGCCATAAGATTTGCAGCAAAGCTTAACTTAATAATAGATAAAAATATTCTTGAGGCTATAGAATCAAAAAAAAGCCAACTGCAATCAATACCCTACTCGAGGTTATTTGACGAAATAATGAAGCTATTTCTCACTGGCCATGCATTGCAAAGTTTTGATCTGTTTAATAGATTCAATCTTTCAAAATATTATTTCCCCTCCTTTGAGTCAAAAAATCCAAAGGCTCAATCTTTTTTATTAAAAGGGCTTAGTGATACTGATGATAGAGTCCGAGCGAATAAGTCAGTTAATCCAGGCTTTCTTTTAGCAGTTTTCTTATGGAGCGATGTGAAGAAGTTGTGGGAAGAAAGAAATAAAACATCAATCAACACTACAGTTGCGCTTCATGATGCTATTGATTTAGTTTTAGCAAAGCAATCAAAAGTATTTCCTATTCAGAAAAGATTTGGCGTCACTATGAGTGAAATCTGGAGGTTGCAGCCAAGATTTAGCAAATTGCATCCTAAACGTATTTATCGTTTATTAGGCCATCCTCGCTTCAGAGCTGCTTATGACTTCATGTTATTAAGAGATCATCATCAAGAGATTGAGTTTGGGCTTGGTAAATGGTGGACAAATTTTATAGCGGCAGATGAACACACTAAAAGTATTTTAGTCAAAAATATTAAACTAAAATGAAGAAAATTTTTATTGGGATAGGAAGTAATTTAATAGACCCAAAGAAGCAGGTTGTGGATGCTATAAAAAAAATTAATAGCATTGATGGCATTAACCTAATAAGCCAATCAAGCTTATATGAAACGGCTCCAGTCGGTATCTTAAACCAACCTAATTTTATAAATGCGGTAATTGAAGTTTCTTTTAACGGAAATCCATATAAATTACTTACGTATTTATTGGAGGTAGAAACTATATTTGGCCGGGTAAGAAAAAAGAAAAATGGTCCTAGGACGCTAGATTTAGATATATTATTATTTAATAAAACTTCAATAGAAAATGATGACTTAATGATACCTCACCCAAGAATGCATCAAAGACTTTTTGTCTTACTTCCATTGCAGGAAATTGCTCCAAAAATTCAAATTGGACATCATGGCTCAATCGAGGATCTGATAAGTAAAGCGCCAAAAGAAACTGTGGAAAAATTATTTTAATGAATATTTTTAACAAATACCCATACATTGTTGTCGAAGGCCCAATAGGCTCAGGCAAATCGACCTTAGCTAGACTGCTAGCAAATCAATTTAATGCAAATATGTTTTCAGAGAAAGCGGAGAGAAATCCATTCCTTCCTAAATTTTATGAGGATATGAAGCATTATGCCTTGCCTACGCAACTATTTTTTTTGTTTCAAAGAGCTAATCAAATAAGCGAGCTTAAACAAAAAGACTTCTTTAGGAATGGTGTGGTTGCAGATTTTTTCTTGCAAAAGGATCCTATTTTTGCACGACTTAATCTTGATAATGAAGAATTTAAGCTCTATGATCAAATTTACAGACACCTCGAAATTAAGGCGCCTACTCCTGATCTTGTGATCTATCTTCAAACACCCGTTGATCTATTACGTGCTAGAGTGGAAAAAAGAAATATAGGTTATGAACAAAAAATTTCCACAGAATACCTTGAAAGAATAGCTGAGTCTTATAGTAGCTATTTTCATAACGATCATAACTCGAATGTTTTGATTGTAAATAATGAGAGCTTAGACATTCTTAAAGATAAATCTGCATTAAATATGCTAATCGAAAGAATATTATCAATTTCTAGTATCAGGGAGTATTTTAACCCCAGGCTCACATAATATGAATCGCATAGAAAAATTACAATCAAAAAAAGAGATTAAAATAATTGCTTGTTATGACTCAAGCTTTGCAAGTTGGCTTGAAAAACATCATTGTGATGCTCTATTGGTTGGAGACTCGCTGGGCATCTTTGTTAAAGGAGATATCTCGACCAAGGGAGTTATCTTGGATGATATGCTTTATCATACAAAAGCAGTCAAGAGTGGTACTAAGTCTATTCCAATTATTTCTGATATGCCTCACAATACCTTTAATACCAAACGAATAGCGCTGAAAAATGCATCCAAACTGATTGAAGCTGGAGCTGATATGGTCAAAATTGAGGGAGATATAGAAATTTATCCAATCATTGAGCATCTAGCGCAGCATGGCATAAAGGTATGTGGTCACATAGGCTTTACTCCTCAAACAACAGATAAACCCAAAAAAAAATATGATCCAAAAGTTTTTTTAGGTAAAGCGAAGTGTATTGAAGCAAGTGGTGCAAGCTTGATTGTCCTATCAATGATGGGGGAAGAAGTAGATCAGCTAATCACAAAAAATTTATATATACCAACAATCAGCTTTCGTTCATCTAATAATTGTAATGGTAGTGTTGAAATTCTTCATGACCTTCTTGGAATAGGCAGCAGCTCTTATCTCTTCAAAAAAAATAAGCTACAACAGCTTGCTCATTCTCCAGAACAGCTGATTAACAGTTTTTTAAAAAAGTCTTAGCTTTCAATTATTGCTTATGTACTTTATTCAATCGGTCGAAAAACTAAAAGTTCTTATAAAAGCTAATAATAATATTGCATTTGTGCCAACTATGGGCAATCTACATAATGGACACCTTTCTCTTGTTGAAAAAGCTAAATCCTTGTCCGGCGATATTCTTGTATCCATCTTTATCAATCCTTCGCAATTCAATTCTCAGGAGGATTTTAATGCTTATCCAAAAACATTGGATCAAGATATATTGTTGCTAGAACCTTTTTTTGACGACCGGTTCATTGTCTTCACTCCTAAAGAAGATGAAATACTTTCTCACAAAACCGGTACTCAATATAATTTACCACAAGCGGCTGATGATCTATGCGGTAAATATAGGCCCGGACACTTTGACGGGGTTATTCAAATCATTGATATTTTTTTTGATCTTATCAAGCCTCGATACAGCGTTTTTGGTAAAAAGGATTATCAACAGCTTTTTCTGATTAAGGATTTTGCCAAAATTAAATATCCCAATATTAAAATCATTTCCCAGGACACAATTAGATCAAGTGAGTCGTTAGCTTTGAGTTCACGTAATGGCTTATTAGGACTAAAACATCTAAGCCAAGCTACAGAATTAAATTTTGCTCTCCAAGAACTTGTTGAAATGGTAAAATTAGATCGTGATCATGAAAATGCAGCTTTAAAAATAAAAAGCCTACTAAACAAGAGTGGTTGGGAGGTAGAGTACGTGGCAATTAGAAGGCGTTTTGACCTGAAAGAGGCTACAGGGGATGATAAGCTGCTGGTTGCTCTAGTAGCAGCAAGGCTTAATAATGTTCGCCTAATTGATAATATAGAATTTTGCATAGATTGATTGAACTGACTATAATAGTGACGATAAATTTTTTGGACTAGAATACAAACAATGCAAAGAAAAATGCTCAAATCAAAACTTCATCGCGTAACTGTAACTCATTCTGAGCTTGAGTATGAGGGCTCATGTGCCATCGACATAGAATTATTAAAAGCCGCTGACATCAAAGAGTATGAGCAAATATCAATCTACAATATTACTAACGGGGAACGCTTTACCACTTATGCGATTTCCGCAGAAGGTGATTCAGGAATTATCTCTATTAATGGTGCGGCAGCGCATAAAGCTAACCCAGGGGATATGTTGATTATTGCAACGTATGCAGGCTATAGCGAAATTGAATTAAATCAATATAAGCCATTACTTGTTTATGTGGATGCCGATAATAAAGTCACAATCAGCAAAAACTCTATCGCAATGCAAGCCGCCTGATTTGACGTCAGTTTCCACAATAAAAAAAAATGTTATTGATGCTTTAGAGGATATTAAAGCCTTTGATATTGTTGCTCTTGATGTTCGAAAGCTTACTTCTATTGCGGATTATATGATCATTGCTAGTGCTAGTTCCTCGAGACAAACTAAAGCTCTTGCCAACAATGTGCAGGATAAGATGAAAGAGATTAATGTTGGGGTCGTGGGGATGGAAGGTGAATCGGAGGGTGATTGGGTGTTGGTAGATGTAGGGGATATAGTTGTTCATATCATGACGCCAACTACACGAGCGTACTATAATCTAGAAGAATTATGGTCTAAAGTATAAGTTCTATTTACCTTGCTTAAAATCAAAATTATTTCCATTGGTAACAAGATCGAAAAAAATGTTGATACGCTAATTGATAGTTATACAAAAAAATGTAGTCATTTTTTTCATCTAGAATGGGTTCAGCTAAAATCAGAAAAAAGATTTGACTCGGTAGCTAAGAAAAAGGTATTAGAGGCTGAAAAAATAATACCTCAAATAGGATCTTCGTTGCTTGTCGCATTGGACGAAAAGGGTGAAATGCTTACATCGAAAAACTTTACATTAAAAATCTCTCAATGGTCTCAAAATTTTTCCTGCATTACTTTTGTCATTGGAGGTGCTGATGGACTTGATAAAAGTATCTTAAAGCTTGCTAACGTTACTCTGAGTCTTTCAAATATGACCCTTCCTCATCAGTTGGTAAAAATATTTATTGCTGAGCAGCTTTATAGAGCTTCATCTATTTTAAACAATCATCCCTACCACCGTGAATAAACAATTTAAGAGCAGTTTAATGTGGTTTCGAAGAGATCTCAGGCTTCATGATAATCATGCGCTGCATCATGCTCTGTCCCAATCAGATAATGTTTATTGCGTATTTATTTTTGATAAAAATATTTTGAATGATTTAAAATCAAAAGAAGACCAGCGAATCGAGTTTATTTGGGAAGCATTAAGTGAAATGAAAGCGTCACTGAATAGCCTTAGTTCCGATATTACTGTGATACATGGCGATCCCATTCATGCAATTCCTTTGCTTTTAAAAAAATATGATTGTGAAGCTCTATTTTTTAACAAAGATTATGAATCTTATGCAAATAAAAGGGATATGAAGATCGTAGAGCATATTCAACAATCGAGTGCCGATGCTTACCAGTTTAAGGATACGGTGTTGTTTGAAGAGAAAGAGATTTTGTCTCAAGCTGATAAACCATATACCGTATTTTCCCCTTATAAAAACAACCATTTAGCTAAGCTTTACCAAAAAGGTATAACTCAGTATGACTGTGAAAATAATAAGCGCAATTTCGCTAAAATCAAAATAGAGAAACTGCTCTCGCTTGATAGCTTGGGCTTTACCAAAACTAATTTAAGTAAACTTGCTATACCAACAGGTTCATCAGGGGGAAGAAGCTTACTGCTTGATTTTGAAAAAAGAATTGATCAATACAAGCTCAAAAGAGACTATCCAGGGAAAAAGGGAGTGTCATATCTTTCCGTTCACAATCGTTTCGGCACAATTTCTATTCGTGAACAAGCCCTAATTGCTATAAATAAACAATCTGAAGGCTCCTTGGTTTGGCTCAATGAATTAATTTGGCGAGACTTTTACTTTCAAATACTATCAAATTTCCCTCACATAAATGATGGAAAAAGCTTTAAGCCACAATTCAATCAACTACGTTTTGAAAATAATGTTACTTTCTTTGAGGCCTGGAAAAACGGGCGGACAGGCTTTCCAATTATCGATGCGGCTATGCACCAATTAAATAAAACAGGGTTTATGCATAACCGGCTAAGAATGATAGTGGCATCTTTTTTAGTTAAGGATTTATTGATTGATTGGCGTTGGGGTGAGTCATACTTTGCTGAAAAGCTAATCGACTTTGATTTTTCTGCAAATAATGGTGGGTGGCAGTGGGCAGCATCTACTGGCTGCGATGCCCAGCCCTGGTTTAGGATTTTCAATCCTCTTTTACAGTCTGAAAAATTTGACCCAGAGGGACTGTTTATAAAAAAATATCTGCCACAGCTCACCCCTTTAAGTACAAAAGAAATTCATCGCCCACACTTCTTTTATGAAAAGGATCCAGATACATTTAAAGTTAAATTAGGGGAGGACTATCCATTCCCCATTGTTGATCATGCGATACAGAGACAAAAGGCGCTAAGTATGTACCAGGCAACCTAAAGTGGCAGAAATACAACAAAACATACGTAATGTCACACTGGTATACAAAATTCGTTTGGTAAAAATACAACATTCATGGATAATTACACAATATATGAACATTAAAAACCTAATCATAGTCGCATTGATGTTGCCTTTATTTGGATGCGCAACTCAGCAAAATATTGATCCACTTGAAAGCATGAACCGTTCTGTATACGGTTTTAATGTGGCAGTGGATGACGCGGTAATGAAGCCAGTTGCAAAAGGCTACAAAGCCGTTATGCCAGACCCAGTTGAAAAAGGAATTAACAACTTTTTTAACAATATCAGGGACGTGATTACCGTTATTAATGATGTGCTCCAATTGAAGATTGAGCATGCGGCAAATGATACTGGTCGCGTTCTGGTTAACTCAACCATAGGTTTATTAGGGTTAATTGATGTACATTCCATGTCTGGTGGTGAGCGAAGAAAAGAAGATTTTGGGCAAACCTTAGCTCATTACGGATGGAGTAACAGTGCTTATCTAGTTGTTCCTCTGCTTGGACCATCAACCGTCAGAGATGCTTCAGGATTTATAATTGATACGGTATTCCTTGACCCCATTGCTTATATCGACAATGTAAGAGTTAGGAACCAAGTAAGAATACTGCAATTCATAGACGCACGAGCAGAATTATTAAATGCTTCAGCAATTCTTGACCAAGCGGCGCTAGATCCTTACTCATTCCAAAGAGATGCTTATCTGCAATACAGAGATAAGCTAATAAATGATGGGGATGTGGACGCAATAGATTACAACAGTTCCGCTGAAAATGCTTTTGAACCGTATGATGAAGATGAGAAACCAACTGATGTTACTGATGTTACTGATGACCTAATTCTTGGTCGTCTTGATGTACCAACAGTCGAGTAAGTAGCCCTAGTTAATTGTTTGACCCAACCATCATTTCTTTAATCAAAATCGATCCTGTATATTTAGAACTGTTAGTGTAGGTATCTGTGGCGACTGCCTCAATATTCATTAGCATGTCTTTTATATTTGAAGCAATAGTAATTTCCTCTACCGCAAATTGAACCTCGCCGTTCTCAACCCACAATCCCGCCGCACCTCTAGAGTAATCGCCTGTGACCATATTTAATCCATGGCCAAGGAGCTCAGTTACAATTAATCCTCTCCCCATTTTTTTGACTAACTCATCAAAGCTTAAACCCGAATCTTTAATGATTAAATTATGAGACCCACCTGCATTGCCTGTAGTTTGCATATTAAGACGTCTGGCTGAGTAAGACGAAAGAAAGTAGCCAAGCAACACACCTTTATCAACCACCTTTCTTTTGTTCACCATTACACCCTCATCATCAAAGTAAGTACTTGCATTACCCCGCAACAGAAAAGGGTTTTCTTCGATCGTAATAGCTGATGAGGCAACTTGGGTGTTGATTGAGTTCATTAAAAATGAATTTTCTCTATATAAATTTCCTCCAGAAACTGCGGATATAAGAGAAGAGATTATTGAGGTTGCTACAGGGGCTTCAAATATAACAGGATAAGTGCCTGTATCTATTTTTTTAGGATTTAGTCTCATCAATGTTCTCGAAGCAGCATCCTGCCCAACCTCTTGAGTACTTTTTAAATCATCAAAGGCTCTTGTAGAGGAATAAGAGCTATCTCTTTGCATGGAGCTTCCTGTCCCACCTAAAACCGAACAACTTAGCGAATAGCGAGAGGAAGGGAACCCTCCAACAAATCCGTTAGAATTGGCATAAGTAAATAATGACTCAGAGCAGTTTAGTTGTGCGCCCTCAGAGTTATTAATTTTTTCGCTAAAATCCAACGCATATGCCTCGCAGGAGGTTGCAGTGTCTATTAAGAACTGCTCGGTAGCGTCAAAGTTATGATGAAGCTCAAGGTCTTTAGTGGTTTTGGAATATAAATGTGCTTCCGCTAATCCAAATGCTTCATCCTCAGCAGTATATTTTGCTATTTGACAGGCCGCCAGCACGCAATCTTTAATTGCGGGTAGGTTAAAGTCTGAAGTTGATGCAATGCCTCTTCTATTGCCCACATATACTGTGACTGTTAGCGCCTTATCATTATGAAGCTCGATAGTCTCAAGCTTAGAAAGCCTTACCGAAATACTTTTTCCGGATGCCACGCTAATTTCTACCTCAGAACTCGTAGCGCCATTTTTAGTAGAAATATCGTTTGTAAAGTCAGCAATATCTAACAAGGATTGATTGGAATACTTGAGTATCTTAATTGACATAATAATTACTTAAATATAAAAACTGATATCATACAGAAACTTATGGCTAAAAATATACTACAAACGCAATTGGATGATGATGAAACAGAATTCATCAGTAAAACTGAGTTAAAAAGAGACTCGAAAAAAATACAAGCCTTTGGCAAATCCATTGGCGATTTGAGTATTGATCAAATAAAATCCTTCGATCTTCCAGATGCAGTTTTTATTGCCATTACCGAATATAAATCGCTTAAATCAAATGCCGCCAAAAACAGGCAAGTACAATATTTAGGAAAGCTACTTCGTGAGATTGATCTCACTCAAGCATATCAACAGATGGACCAATTAAAAAACGGTTCGCAAATTGAGATACGCAAAAATCATATCGTTGAGTCATGGAGGGATAAATTAATGCAGGATAAAGAAGCGCTGACCAAGCTTATCAATGAATTTCCCCATATTGACAGGCAGTTAATAAGGCAGTTAATTCAAAATGCTATTAAGGAAAGAAAGGATTCAAAACCTCCAAAGTTTTATCGGCAAATTTTTCGATACCTAAAAGAACAGATAGTCTAGCTAGAGGCTAACTTTTACCGAAGCTTGCTCACCGTTTCTTACGTACTTAACCATAACGGTTTTTCCTTTACTTTTCCTTATAACCTTAATTAAATCCTCTGGCGTATTTACGGTTACTTTATCAATCATAACAATGCTATCGTTTTTTAAAATTCCTGCTTTTGCTGCAGGCGAACCTTTAATAACGGCAATAACCAAAGCTCCAGCCACTTCTGACTGGTTCTCACCTTTGCCTATTTTAATAAAGTGAGTACCGAACGTTGGTTTAGGGAGCTTTACCCAATACGTTGCTTTAAACGTGTAGAGCGAATTAGAATCAGCCAAGTCCTCCTCAGTAATCTCTATTTCAGTCAAATTTCCTTTAGTTTCTTTAATTTGTTTTGCTAAAACTCTATCTCTTGCTTTTTTTATGGCTGAGGCCCGTGTATTTTCATTAATCTGCCTATCATAAAGCAAAACCATATCTGCCTTAACTTTCTGACCATGCTCTCTCGCAACTTCGGGAGAAAGATTAGGGCTGCTAAAGCCACTAAAGCCCAATAAATCATAGCCATCTTCTAACATTTTAATATTGTCGGATTTCTCCTCCCAACCACGCATAATTTTAGTGTCTACTTTGGGTGCAAAAGACTGGAAATCTTTGGGGCTTTGCCGCTGAAAATTCTTTTCAAATAAATTTTCTTCAGCCAATACTGTGTTGCTAAAAATAAAAAGTATGGCGCCTAAAGAAATGGTTAGATATTTATGCATAAAATGGCCTTTAAGAAATGGTAATATATTTAATTCTATTGTACAGACACAAGCATGACAAATAAATTCATTAAAATTGGTTTAATTTCTATTAGTGATAGGGCCAGCCAGGGCGTCTATGAGGATCTAGGTATTTCCTCATTAAAGGAATGGCTAAACTCCTCGCTTATTTCACCTTTTGAGACAGAAGAGCATCTTATTCCTGACGACCTTGCAACCATTCAATCTACGTTAATAGATCTTTGCGATAAAAATAATTGTGGTCTTGTTCTAACTACTGGAGGGACAGGGCCATCCCAAAGAGATATTACGCCAGAAGCTACCTTAAGCATTGCTGATAAAGAACTTCCTGGCTTTGGTGAGCAAATGCGGCAAATTAGCCTTAATTTCGTCCCCACAGCTATTTTATCTAGACAAGTTGCTGTTATTAGGAAAAAAACTCTTGTCATTAATCTTCCAGGTCAGCCAAAAGCAATTAAACAGACTTTGGAGGGATTAAAAGATGAGAGTAACAATGTTATTGTTCCTGGTATCTTTGCAGCCGTACCTTATTGCTTAGACCTTATCGGGGCAGCATTCATTGAAACAAATAAAGATATTGTTGCTGCGTTCAGGCCTAAAAAAAAATAATGCTAAAAGAGTTTAGTCTTATTAATAAATATTTTAACCAAAAATCTAGTACTGCTCCTTTGGGCATTGGCGATGATGGTGCTCTACTCGAAAAAAATAGTCAAAATTATTATGTGCTTTCCCAAGACACCCTGAATGTAGACTCTCACTTCTTGCGTGATACCAATATTAAATATTTAGGGTGGAAAACCTTAGCGGTCAATGTTTCAGACATTCTTGCAATGGGCGGAAATCCAAAATTTGCCCTCCTTTCTATTTCAACAGAGGAAGCCAATGATAGCTGGCTAAAAAAATTCTCAAGCGGGCTCTTTGATTGCGCCAACCAATATGGCGTTGAGCTTATTGGGGGCGATACCTCTCGAGGCTCGCTCTCAGTTACCATAACTATCATAGGGGAAGTAAAGAAAAAGTATGTCCTAAGAAGGGATGGGGCTAACGCGGAAGAGGATATATGGATCAGTGGAGAGTTAGGCCTGGCCTCTCTTGGATTCGCCCATCAAATTAAAACATTAAGCCTTCCAGACTATATGTCAAAAAAAGCCTTGCTTGCTCTGCATAAACCAACGCCAATTATTATTGATATGAGTAAAATTAATCATTTATTTACAAGCGCTATTGATATTTCAGATGGGCTGGTACCGGACATTCAACATATATTAAATAAATCCAATATTGGTGCCGATATTTTCTGTGAGCACCTCCCTGTTCCCTTATGGATAAAAGAAAATAATGGTTATGATTTTGCATTGTATGGTGGAGAAGACTATCAGCTAGCTCTCACTTCCCGCAAAAGTAATCGAAAAAAAATAGAAAGGATTGCTGTTCAGAATAATCTACAACTTTCTATTATTGGTAAGACAAATACATCAAAAGCATTAAAATTATATGATGTTAATGGTGGTTTAATAAAAAAATTAAAAAAAGGATTTACACACTTTGGTTGATATTAAATTTTTAATTGGGAGCTTTTGGCATCTGTTGGCACTTGGTTTTGGTTCAGGGTTGTCAAAGAAGGCTCCCGGTACACTTGGGTCATTAATTGCCTTTCCTTTGTATGGATTGATTTCCCCTTTAAGCATAGAAATACAGCTAGGCTTTGTTGTAACATTATTTTTCTTAGGCATTCATGCCTCAGACATTACTAGTAGGCGCTTAAAACTGAAAGATCCCTCTTGCATTGTTATTGATGAAATTGTTGCCATGATGCTCATCTTTATTTTAATAGAGCCAGATGCAGCTTCTTTTGTTATAGCCTTTATCTTGTTTCGGTTTTTTGATATAAAAAAACCTTTTCCCATTAACTGGATAGAGAAAAAATTCACGGGAGGGCTTGGCATTATGCTGGATGATATCGCTGCAGCGGTACCTTGCCTTATTATTATGCAACTGTTTTACATTACAAACTATGCAGTCTGATGATCTTGAATTGCTGGTAGAAAACCTTGGTGCCCAATGCCTCTTGAATGGGTATCAATTGGTTATTGCAGAATCATGTACTGGGGGAATGATATGCAGCGCGATTACCCAAATTTCAGGATGTTCTCAATGGTTTACACAAGGATTTATTACCTATTCGAATCAATCCAAAATAGACTTACTGGGAGTGAGCGAGGATAGTTTGACGCGTTATGGTGCTGTAAGTCAACAAGTAGCAAATGAGATGGCTTGTGGGGCAGTTCAGAGGAGCCAGGGTTCGCTAAGTCTAAGCATAACCGGTATTGCTGGACCTTCAGGTGGGACAAAAACAAAACCGGTAGGTACGGTATTTTTTTCGGTATGTGATAAAAAAAAGTTGCTCTTAGAGCATAAGGCTCATTTTGAGGGGACCCGAAAAGAAATCCGAGAAAAAGGTCTTTTATTTGCTCTTAATAGCCTACTAAAGCTTACGTTGTAGCAGCAAATATGGAATAATTAACTCTACAAAAAAAATACACATAAGGCAAAAAAACATGGATGAAAATAAGCGCAAAGCACTGGATGCTGCATTGTCCCAAATTGATAAGCAATTTGGCAAAGGCTCTATTATGCGAATGGATGATAGTCAAGTAGTTGAAGGCATTCAGGCAGTATCGACAGGCTCTCTAGGGCTAGATATCGCCCTTGGAATTGGGGGTTTGCCACGAGGAAGGGTTATTGAAATCTATGGTCCGGAGTCATCCGGTAAAACATCGCTTTCGCTTTCTACCGTAGCCCAATTACAAAAAACGGGTGGGACTGCAGCATTCATTGATGCGGAGCATGCACTTGATATTCAGTATGCTGCAAAATTAGGGGTAAACATTGAAGAATTATTAGTGTCACAACCAGACACCGGGGAACAAGCGCTGGAAATTGCTGACATGCTTGTGCGAAGTGGTTCGGTCGATATCGTAGTAATAGATTCTGTGGCAGCTTTAACACCCAGGGCAGAAATTGAGGGAGATATGGGTGATTCGCATATGGGTCTTCAAGCTAGGCTTATGTCGCAAGCATTAAGAAAGCTCACAAGTAACATTAAGAAAACGAATACTATGGTAATTTTCATTAATCAATTACGAATGAAGATAGGTGTTATGTTTGGTAATCCAGAAACCACTACAGGAGGCAATGCATTGAAGTTTTATGCGTCGGTAAGATTGGATATTAGGCGTATTGGTGCAATTAAAAAAGGTGATGAAGTGATTGGAGCTGAGACACGAGTTAAAGTCGTAAAAAACAAAGTTGCTCCACCTTTCAGAAAGGCAGAATTTGATGTGCTCTACGGCGAAGGTATATCACTGGAGGGAGAAATCATAGACCAAGGCGTGTTGCTAGATATTGTTGAGAAATCTGGATCCTGGTATAGCTATAAAGGAGAAAAAATTGGTCAGGGTAAAGATAATGCAAGAATATTTCTCAAAGAAAACCCAAAGATTTCTAATGAAATAGAACAGCTAGTGAGGGATAACTCAAGCATCACTGCTGAAATTAAAGCTGCTGTAATTCCCGAAGAGGATGAACCAAGCCCTGCAGAATAACACTGATAAAAATATAGTCTTATTGAAAAAAAGGGCTTTATATTATTTGGGAAAAAGAGAGTACTCAAGGCACGAGCTCCTGCAAAAGATCGGGCCATTTGCTGAAAGTCTTGAGATCACTCGGCAACAAGTAGATCAAACACTCTCCGAACTAGAACAAAAGGATTGGCTATCGGACAAGCGGTTTGTTGATCAATTTGTCTTCTCAAAGAAAAAAAAGTTTGGGTTAAGAAAGATGGAGTATGAACTAAAGATGCGGGGTGTTGATGAAATAATCATTCACAATGCCCTTAATAAGATAAAATCAGAAGAATACGATTTAGCCAAAAATATATGGGAGAAAAAATTTAGGAACCTACCTGAAGGTCAGGACGAGAAGTCAAAACAAATCAGATTCCTTCAAAGTCGAGGTATTGACTCTAGACTGATACACCAGATCTTGTCAGGAAAGGTACCCGAATAATCAGTACAATGCTATCTAGCCAACACATTCGCGCTCAATTCTTAAAATTTTTTGAAGATAAGGGCCATCACGTAGTTTCTTCGAGCAGCTTAGTTCCCCATGAGGATCCAACCTTACTTTTCACTAATGCAGGTATGAACCAATTTAAGGATGTATTCCTAGGCGAGGAACAAAGAAATTATGTGCGAGCAGCTTCTAGTCAAAAATGTGTCAGGGCTGGTGGCAAGCATAATGACCTTGAAAATGTAGGTTATACAGCAAGGCATCATACATTTTTTGAAATGCTCGGTAATTTTAGTTTTGGAGATTACTTTAAAAAAGAAGCGATTCATTTTGCTTGGGAGTTACTAACCGAAGTCTATGCCATCCCTAAAGAAAAATTATTAGTCACGGTGTATGCCGATGATAACGAAGCCTATGGCATATGGGAAAAAGACATAGGGATTCCTACAGAAAAAATTATTAAAATTGGTGACAACAAAGGCAGCCAATATGCCTCAGATAATTTCTGGATGATGGGTGATACTGGGCCATGCGGCCCGTGCAGTGAAATATTTTATGATCACGGAGATACTATTGAGGGTGGGGTTCCAGGCTCTCATAACGAAGACGGGGACCGATTTATTGAGATATGGAATTTAGTCTTTATGCAGTTTAACCGAGATGATAAAGGTGTTATGCATCCTCTTCCCAAGCCCTCAGTTGATACCGGTATGGGGCTTGAACGAATTACGGCCATATTGCAAGATGTACATTCAAATTATGACATTGATATATTTAAAGAATTGATTGCGGAGGCTGCAAAGCTAACGAAGACCAACAACACTGAACATCCTTCATTAAAGGTGCTATCAGACCATATTAGAGCGACAACCTTTCTTATTGGTGACGGGGTATTACCGGCGAATGAAGGAAGGGGTTATGTGCTCAGAAGGATTATTCGCAGGGCTATTCGGCATGGTTATAAACTAGGGGCAAGAGCGCCCTTTTTCTTTAAATTGGTTGCACCTCTTAATCTGGTGATGGGTGATACTTACGTTTTCTCCAAAGAACAATCGCGCTTAATTGAAAGTGAAATTCACCTAGAGGAAAAACGATTCTTTGAAACCATTGAAAATGGAATGGGCATACTTGAAGATACTATTAAGGAGTTAGTGGGAAAAAATAAAACTGCCATCTCAGGTAAGGTAGCTTTTAAGCTACATGATACTTTTGGCTTTCCTTTAGATTTAACTGCAGATGTATGTCGGGAAAATGGTATTAGCATAAACAGTGAAGAGTTTGATGCTGAAATGGATAAGCAAAAAACTATGGCAAGAGAAGCTGGTAATTTTAAAGCAAAATTACAAATCAATTATAGTGGGCCGGATACCGTTTTTTTAGGGTATGACAAATCATCTACCTCTGCGATATTACTGGGTATTGTGACACACGAACAATCGGTAGCATCAATCACTAACGGTGAGAGCGCTATGCTGATCCTTGATCAAACACCTTTCTATGCTGAATCAGGTGGCCAAATAGGGGATATCGGATCCATTAGTAGTAATAAAGGAGTATTTGATGTCACTGATACTTTTAAAATTAAAGGCAATATTTATGTACATGTCGGCAGTATGATTAAAGGCAAGCTAAGCATCAATGACAAAATTGAAGCAGACATTAATCATGAGCACAGACAGCATGTGATGAGAAATCACTCAGCTACTCACTTAATGCACAAGGCACTAAAAGAAATACTCGGGAACCACATAGAGCAAAAAGGTTCGTTGGTTGATAGCTACAGGACTCGTTTTGATTTTTCACATCCAAAACCACTCACATCCGAAGAAAAAACCTCGATAGAATTGATGGTTAATCAAGAGATACTTAAAAATCAAACAACACAAGCTAGTGTCATGGATATTGATTCAGCTAAGAAAACAGGGGCCATGATGCTGTTTGGTGAGAAATACGGTGATGAAGTACGCGTGCTTGAAATAGGAAATAGTAAAGAGCTGTGCGGAGGAACACATGTGGCTAAAACAGGTGACATAGGGCTATTTAAGATTCAATCTGAATCAGGAATATCCTCAGGCATTCGTCGAGTGGAAGCTACTACCGGTCTGAATGTTATTGGCTTGATTGCGGCTCAAGAAACTATTATCGATAATGTAACTAAGGAGTTGAATGTCGGTGCTTCTGAAGTTACCTCTAAAGTAAGTCAGCTGATGAAGCAGCTAAAAGATAATGAAAAAATTATCAGCCAGCTCAAGTCAAAAATTGCAGGGAGCGAAGGAAGTGATCTTGTAGGCCAGGCAATTGATACTGGAAAATATCAATTCCTTGGTGTGTCTGTCGACCGTGTTGAGGCGAATGAATTGAGAGAAATGATCGATAATTTAAAAGAAAAATTTCAATCTGCCGTTATAATACTGGGCTCGCACTCTAACAATAAAGTATCGTTTGCAGTTGGGGTAACCGACAATCTTACCCAAGAAATTAAAGCAGGTGATATCGCGAAATTGCTAGGCGAAGCTGTTGGTGGAAAAGGTGGGGGCAGAGATAACATGGCAATGGCTGGTGGGCCGAATATCCAACTGATTGACGAGGCTATCTCACAAATTAAAGATCATTTAATAAAGTAAAAATATGGCACTCATTGTACAAAAATTTGGCGGTACTTCTGTAGCAAATCCGGATCGGATAAATGCTGTCGCAGAAAGAGTAGCTAAATATTATAAGGAAGGAAACCAAGTTGTTGTGGTGGTTTCTGCTATGTCTGGAGAAACTAATAAGTTACTTAGCTTAGCTGAAGAGATGATGGAGGATCCAGACCCAAGAGAGCTAGATATGGTTGTGTCATCCGGTGAGCAGGTCACCGCAGGACTAACAGCACTGGCACTCATCAATATGGGTCTGAAAGCTAAAAGTTATGCGGGCCATCAAATAAAAATTTTAACCGATGAGGCCTATGGTAAAGCTCGTATTTTGAATATTGATAGCAATAAAATTCAAGATGATTTAAAGGCGGGATTTATTGTTGTGGTAGCAGGTTTTCAAGGGGTTGACAGTGATGGCAATATAACTACATTGGGTCGTGGTGGTTCTGACACAACAGCAGTTGCAGTTGCTGCCGCATTAAAAGCCGATGAATGTCAAATATACACCGATGTGGATGGTATCTACACTACCGACCCAAGAGTGGTTCCAGAAGCGAGAAAATTAAAATCTATCACGTTTGAAGAGATGTTAGAGATGGCTAGTCTCGGCTCTAAAGTTTTACAAACACGATCGGTTGAGTGTGCAGGTAAGTTTAAAGTCCGGCTAAGGGTACTATCAAGCTTTGAGATAAAAGGTGATGGGACAGTAATAACTTTTGAGGAAGATGAAAAAATGGAAAATCCAATTATTTCGGGAATAGCATTCAATCGAGATGAAGCTGAAGTTAACGTGCTTGGAGTCCCTGATACTCCTGGTATCGCCTATCAAATTTTAGGGCCTATTGCAGAAGCTAATATTGATGTGGACATGATTATCCAGAATGTAGGAAAAGACGGGGCAACCGACTTTACTTTTACTGTACATAAACGTGATCTAACAAAAACATTAAAAATTATTAACGATGAGGTTAAGGATAAAATTAATGCCCGCGAAGTTGTTGGAGATGAAAAAATAGCCAAGCTATCCCTTGTTGGAGTGGGTATGCGCTCACATGCAGGAGTAGCAAGCAAAATGTTTAAAACCATGGCAGATGAAAAAATAAATATTAGTACTATTTCTACCAGTGAAATTAAAATATCGGTTATTTTAGAAGAAAAATATCTGGATAATGCGGTGCGGGTTCTTCACAAAGCCTTTGATCTAGACAAAGGTTAAATCATTGATTTTTTTAAAACTTTGCAGTATTGTTACGGCGAAGTAATTATCGGAGAGCTGGCTGAGTGGTCGAAAGCACTTCCCTGCTAAGGAAGCATACGGGGTCAACCTGTATCGAGGGTTCGAATCCCTCGCTCTCCGCCATATTTATAAATCACTTATTTTTACTTATTAATCAGTAAGTTAGAATAAGTGACTTTATTGTTTCACCACATGTTTTCACCACATGTTCATAGCATTAAAAATAAAAAATTATTTGTAATTATTTTCAATAATTACCGTTTTTCACGGTTTAATTGTATAAATAATTATACGGTTAATTGAATAAAATATATTTGTAATTATTTTCAATAATTACCATTTTTCACTATTTATTTTTATAAATAGGTATATGAAAAATAAAATATTATTCGACGATTACAAAACAAGGCTCACATATGTTGAATGGGTAAAACAGTCATTTAAAAAAAATGATTTGTTCGTCACAGTAAATTGTCCAACTGTATGGAATATGAGTCAATTTGTTAACGCTAAGTTAAACGCTATTGAACAAACAGTCTTTCTAAGAAGACCATCAAATTTATATAGATTTGTTATGTTGGTGACAGAACCTCAAAGGCACATTCATCTCTTGATAAGTAATGTTAGCGGCTTCAAAAATAATAAATATAGATCGTTTTCAGATCTAGTTTACTCGAAGTTTAGACGATCGTTTGTTAGGGATACGGATGTTGATGTTCAGCACATAAATAACAACATTCATACAATTGCAGAATACGTCTTATTAAAACAAGAAAGTTGTAAAATTGATAGTAAAAGCATGTTCTTACCATCAAACACGGTTTTTTAATCGCATTTTAGTATCTATAGAAGTACGCAACGTCACTATAGAGGTGCTTGCCTGTATTAAATACAGTAGTTTAACTGTGCCTGCTATAAATAGAATTCTATCTAACTAACAATCAAATAGTAAAGAGTCATGATTAGAGGTTATATGTAAAGGGTAATTCAGTATCATAGTCATAGTGAGCATATGATTTTGACCTAAGATTTATAGTCAGAGTGAATTGCTCTCAAATCAAAATAATTCTCAATACTACTTTTATTTTGCATTAGTGATAAGGTCTAAAATGTACTCAAATGGCGTACAAATATTATCCTTTGCTATCTTAGCTAATTGCTGATTATTATATTTTTTATAAGGGTCCATATCTTTTATGTAGCGAGGATCATATCCATCAAATAAGGGATATATAAAATTGAATGGTTCTCCCTTGTTGCGTTTATCAAGATCAATTGGCTTACCACTCTCTGGTGACTCCGATTCTATCCAAAACTGTTCTACAAAGTATTTAGTTACATTGCGAAATGATGAGAGAATAAAAATAACATTTTTTTTATCAATTTGACAGGCATCCGCGATTTTCTGTCTTCTTATAACTACCTCAAGTTCACTAACATCATCAGTTTTTCCAACACTGCTACGACCATATCCTAAAGTTGTTTTAAGCTCGATTAGAAAAATAATTTTATTGTCTTTTTTAATAACGATGTCAACTTGAAGTCTGGGTTTGGGTTTGGATTGAATTGTGTGCTCTGGAAATGCATGATATCCCTCAGGCAAGAACATATTTAAGTAATATGCAACAATATCTTGAAAAACATCAGCGAGTGCAAGTCGAGTATCTCTTTGTGAATCTAAAGAATGCTTCCATGTAGCAGAATGCATTGCAAACCAATCTTTAAAAAAAGCAATAGAAACATCAAGGCTACTGCTATCATAAGGTGTCTTTTTATAACCGTTAAAGCTCTCTAGAAACCTTTCGTAATTTTTAATTCCTTTGAACATTTTACGCTCCTTAAGAAAAAACTATACTCGTGATTACGTTATAAAAAAATATTGCATCTTGTAAATTCAGTTCATACTATTTATTTCTATTTTTTATCAATCTCTTAAACTTTCTCTATTCCACCCGCTTTATGACAGGTAAGGCATAAAGCTCCAGGGGACCTACCCGTTTGTTTACTTCCCGAGGAACCATCACAATTCCCGTTAGCACACCAAACAGTATTGCAATTAGAACATCGGTAAGCAACAGCTTGGTTATTAGACAATGGACTGTTACAGTGCTCACAATTAGCCATTTGTTTCTCCTAATCTATAAGTTTTTAAATTCACTTAAATTAAATTTATCCCATTGATTTTTACTGTCAACACTTTTTTTCTAGATTGCAGAATCCCGATGGTGAGCATCCTTTGATTTTAAAGGCTGGGAATTAAAGTCAATACCCTAAAAAAAATAACTAAAAAAAAATTGTCTATAAAATTAAATGGGATTATTATAATTTTATGCCTTAGATAAAACTATAGGGAAAGTGTATGGCAATGGCTCAGATTGAAGCGCAAATGGAAGGGGGTTCATGGCGAAGGCTTGGTGATTGTTCAAGTCATCCAGCCGATATAAAACGTGCACTTGATGCTGCAAAAAGAGCCCATCCTTTGTTTAAAAAATTCAGAGCTGTTGATTCTGTTACCAAACAATTATTGGATATGGACTTTCAATAATCATAAGGTAAAAAATAGCTTATAAATACAAGAAAAGATAATGCCAGTTAAATTAGTATCGTATTACTTTCCTAATCCTTCTCGCTATCCCAATTCTCCTCTAATTCATTGGTCATGTTTTCTTGATCCAAGTGTTCTTTAAGCTTCCATAAAAGAACTTCAGCCTGCTTTCGTTTCTTAAATAGTTGCTCATTTTTATATTTGACCTCAGAGCCAGCATTTTTTCCGCTATTATTTTTGTCATTCCACCTATCATTCTGATTTATTTGTTGATTCGCTGACTCTATTAATACACTTAATGCTTGTATCCTAGCTGATGTCAGCATGGTCTTAGCGGATTGCATCTGTGCTCGTGATGATTTTTCTACATCATCCCGTGTTGATCTAAGTTCATTTTGCTGAATAATCATTGATATAACAATCCCCGCTAATCCAAGCGCTGAAAAAAGTGAACTGACCACATTAAAGCTATCACCAAGTTCTGCTACATTATTTGGTTGTCCATAGAAGTGATATAAGGTTGGTGAAAAAAAGACCCAAATTATAAGAATAATTGAAACAATCCATAATATTGTTGAAGTCTGCAATCTATATTTCTTTGCTTTTGAATTGCCTATGGCTTTTGTGTTAATACTGGAACTATTATTTGAGCTTGAATCTTTCATCAACTTTTCTCCTCTTTCTATAATTGGTGTTGGTGTCTCAGCAGTGCTTTCAGACAGTAGAAATTTATGTAAATAGATCAGGCCCTCAGTATCTTTTCCGCAATACTCTTTTAAATCTTGCTTGATTTTTTCAATCGTTTCTTTGAGTGGTTCACGCCTATGCATAACATTAAGATATTGCAATTGAGCATCACCCCCCATCTGGATATTGAGGTCACTATAAGTTATCCCTATAGTAGGGAGTATGTTTTTTAAGGAGTAACTTCCAAGTATGTCTGGGTGGTAATACGTACTTCTTACAACATCCAGTAGGTCACAAAATTTATCCTTAATACCTTTAAGCTCCCCGGCAAGCTCTGGGAAGTCCTTCATAAGACCTTCAATTATTCCCCCTTCTGCACCTTTGTTATAAACAAAAATGGTCTTTAGTCCCTTGCAATCATTAATTAAGGATTTAGCAAAGTGGCTTCTGGGATCTTTATTTTCAAGGTCTAAAAAATGATACGGCTTGCCATTAGAACTTGCGTCGGTTTCCCTCTTATATAATACATACTGAAAAGGAATAGTCTTACCCAAAATCATCCCTTCAGACGGTATGTAAGGAAGTGAAGTGTATTCAAAATCCATATAGCCATAAGGGCCTTCATGTTTGCTTAATAATTTTCTTGCTTCTTCTTTATCTAGAATCGGTTGTAAGGTCATTTCTGACTCTTGCACCCTTTTAAAAACGGGCAAAGTAAGTAAGTCTTTAGGGATATCTTTAACAGCCGTTTGCATCTCAAGTGGGTAATCTGGTTTATGGAGTGTGGGGTGCTTTCTCCATTGGCTATTAAATCCAGGGAGTTCGAATGCTAAAAGATCATAGCTTTGATCCCGACAATGTTTCAGGAATGGGCAACCTTTCTTGCATTGTTTGCCCATATTAATTTCAGGTTCATAGGGTTCTGCTAAGATCTTACGCATTTCATTAGCACTATCTTCAATCTCGCTGCTTTTAGAAGCAACATAATCCATCATTTCTATGCGTTTAAATGTTAAGCCATCAATCCCAACAGTGCTACTCTCTCTATCAGGAACAACAAGTTGAAACCCTTCAAGATTGATTAGTTTTTCTTCAATCGCTGATGTCATTGCGTAATACTGGACGGCAAGATCTAACCCGTATTTTTTTTGTGCATCAACTTGACCATCAATCGATATTGAAGACTTTACCTCCCCTACTGTGTGCTTTCCATTTAAATACCATAACAAATCAGTTTTACAATAAACGTCGTTATGGAAAAAAGAAGATTCAAATAGCAATGGGGTTTCTAATTCAAGACGTTCTCTAGTGAGTTCAGTAGCGTTTATTCCAGTTTTTCTTTGAACTTCAAACCAAGAGTCAGGCGAAGGGGAAGAAACAAACTCCTTTGCCCAGTCTTTCGCTCTATTACCGACAATATTTCCAACTTCCGCTGGATAGGAGCTTAGATTATTCCGGCTTGAACTTGGCAACATTTTTGCTAGATACAACTTTTTTTTGCATTGTTCGAAATTAGCAAAATCACTCTTAAATAAAACCATAGGTACTCAATTTGAATGAAAGGTTAAAGGGAAAATATAAAATTTAATCATTAACATCACTTTGATGTGTTCCTTTATTAGTATTTTTGTTGAGTCCCTAATTAAAGTCAAACGATTAATTGTTTAATTACAACTAAAGATATAGAGAGTTGCTAAGGGAGTTAATAAAAAAAGCTCTTAGAAGAACAATCCTCTAAAAGCCTTGATATAAGTGGTGGGCCCACCAGGACTCGAACCTGGGACCAAGGGATTATGAGTCCTTACGCTAAAATTAATAATCTATAAAAACGTATCCATTCATTGGTTATAGTTATAAAAGATTATTGATCGAGTCTCATCAGCATCTGCAAAACCAGCTATGTCATTTATAAGCATCGGACCAGTTCCATTAATTACTATTTCGAAACCATTATTTTTCTTTAAAAGATTAATGATATTTTGATTACATTTAAAATAGAGGACTGCATGGCCTTGTCTTGCAAAAACCTTGGGGTCATCAAATTCTGAAGTGAATTCAATAGTCCCTCCCATGCTATCTAAGACTTCAAAAATCCCATCCTTATCTTGATCTCGAACTGATTGAGATAGACCGCAAATAATCTTTCCATACTTTATATCTTCTGAAATATTATCCAATGCTTCGTAAAAGCTATCTGCAAAATAATATTTTTTATTGAAGGATGAGAAAACAAAACAGGACATATCATCGTCTTTTTCAAATACATATAAAATTTGTTCTGATTTGACTAAATCTGAAAGGTCATCAAAATCTTTCTGACTATCCCAACCAACATATCGAAATATTGAAAAAGAGTCATAAATTTCGACAATGTTAGAAGGCATTAATTTGAAAATTTAATAATTTAAATAATTTAAATAATTATTAAGAACATTCAATATTTAATAAGTATTTTTTTACCTCAACATCTTCTTCTAATCTTTTATTGAAGTATTTGTAAACATGTTCTTTTAAACCAATGACATCATATTCACCAAAAATATCGTCTAAGTTTCCCAGTGTCCAAAACAACTTATTTGATTTAACATCATCAATATATTGTGGCTTCACAGCAACTTTAAATACTGCATCACAATCAACAGTAATTTCATCTCCATCATGCGTAATATTTAGATGCCCTTTTTTTAAATTATCCTGACCCAGTTCAAAACTAACACCACCAGGCAATGAATCAAGCTCCTCTTCCATACTTATTTTAAAACTTTGTGGAACTCCCTTTTCCTTAACTTGCTTTACGAAAGTAAGATCTTTGTCAGTCTGTGAATTTTCTTTAATTGTAAAATTTTCTTTAATTGTAAAATTTATTGCTGGCATATGCTTCTCCTAATACAAATTTATATATATTCCTTACGTTTAGAACGATCAACTATAGAACAGAAACTACTTCTTTTAAAACATCAGCATTTACATCTTCCAATAAGCATGAAGTGATTAACCGAGAACCAATATAAAAGGCGACCTCCGGTTCAGAACCATCAGAGGCTCCTTGCCCCTCGAACCACATCTGGTCTTCACCTTTTTGGGCAAAGTCCATTGGCATTGACGGCAGCAATTTACCTACGATTGGCGCAAGCATGACTGACCAACTAGAGTCAATTTTTCCATCAATAGCATATTCAGCGCTCTCATAAAAATAATGAGGAATCACATAAACCAACTCTTCATCAAACTCGCTATCTTCATGCTCTGTTTCAAGATTCAAATTGCTATCATCAAATGGTGAGCCTATGTAAGTTGGGTATGAGGAGGAGTTACCTTCGAGATCCTCTTTCCAATTTTTTAATTCAGTTTTTAATTTAATTCGCTTAAATTCTGCCGGTGTGTAGCTAAACATGGATGCAGTAACTTCCTGACTAGAAAATTCACCGTTTACAGTAAGATTTAATGCTGGCATTTGCTTCTCCTAATACAAATTTATATATTAATTATTCTGAAATTAAATTTATTTCAAAATCCTGAAGTTTTTCTGCGTCTAAATCCACGCTTGACCACTGATCATCTGAAATTTCATCAGTTGCCCATTCAATTTCGTCAAGAATGCCCTCTTCAGAAGCATCAGATAACTCTTCAATACCACTTATAGTGAGATTACAAATGACTACAAAATCTTCATTATCTTCTTTGCGTACATCTAAAGAAACATCTTTTAATACACCGCCATCATTCATAACATGCTGACTTATATTTTTCTTTTCCATCCATACATCTTCAATTGAAGAAAAAATCTCTTGATAACTCATATCGTTCTCCTCGTATAAAGTCATTTATATTTTATGCCAAATATTTCCCTCCAAATAAATATTTCATATTTATTTTGTAAAGTATTGACATTAATTCCCAGTCAATCACAGCAAGCCAATTCATCGTTTAGTCAAGCCCAGCAGTCGAAGCAGTCTATTTACTTTAATTCCTTCGAGTCATAAGATGCTATCAATGACATAGGCAATAGTAGATTCACAGTTACTATTTAATTGCCACTCATGGACGAAATGCTCATCCCATACCAACAAAAAACTGTTGTAACTGAGCCTTTGATAACAATGTTTACACATTATTAAAAAGGATATATTTATGACAATAAAACAATGCTATTGGAAGAATAAACTTTCAATTACCTCGGCTAAATCAACTAAACATGAAAAAACTTTTGATGACTTTCGTCGCATCAACATAATTAAATCATGGGCTGATGAATTGGCTCAATTTAAAGCCAATAAAAATATTCCGCACTGGTCGTTAATAGGTCATGGAATTCTTTACTTGATGAATAATCCTGAGGAAGGAGAAACTCTGTCGTCTCTCGTGGCTAAGCACGCAAAATTTAATTTCGTTAGTGTGCCTAAATATGAGGTTAAAGATGCCTTAAAAAATTTAATTCCCAAAAGCATAGCTCCTTGTATTGTTTATTTAGAGCCGGGTGAGTGGATGGCGCCTACAGATACCAATAAGCCAGAAGATGAGTTGGAAAAGTTTCAAGCTGAACTCCAAGAAATAATTATAGGCATCGATCCTAATTTTCCTATTATTTTTACTACCACCATTACGAAGGTTGATAGTATCGCCAAAACATTTAGGCGCCTTGGTGTCTTTGATAGACTTTTTGAAATGGGCGAGGATAGCTTAGAGGAAAAAGGACATGATTTTGTCCAGCAAATTGGCTTTGACCTCTGCGATAAAAGTATTACAGAACAATTAGGCAAAGTAGGAAGACTCGTTGATTACCAATACGATAAGCCTAGAGATCGAGGCATTGTCTCTATTGCATTAAAGCGAATTCACAAAAAGCTTGGTCGTAAATTATCTTTTTTTGACCTTATTAATACTTCTACTAATGGTGATGGGGAGTGCGATGCTGCCGCTGTGTCCTCTAAAAGACACCTTGAAACCGTTGCAACACATGAAGCAGGACATGTCGTTGCGGCAATTATTGACTCTGCAGGTACCAATATTCCTGAGTACGCTAGCGCATTCCCTGGACCGAACTTTACTGGTGTTGTCGTCGACTCTTACTCTTATATGCAGGATTATCTCTACAACATGAGCTATCGCGATTATGAACATAAAATTCGAGTGTGTTTAGCAGGACGCATTGCTGAGCATCTAATTTTAGGCATTGATAATATTACCGTAAACGTAGCCTACAAAGACCTAGAAGGAGCAACCAATATGTGTAGGAATATGTTTGGTTTTTGTGGAATTTCGTCGGATATGAAAAACCCCAATACTATCTCAAACAATTTAGCAGTAGTTATAGATAGGTCGAGCACCTCAGAAGATGCTCACATAGAACAACTATGCCGAGAGTACCTAAAAAAGCAATATGACCATGTTATGAATCTATTCAAACTTCATAGGCATTTGCTAGTTAGTGTCATTGATCAACTTAGATCTCAGCGAGTATTAAATCAACAAGAGCTGGAATCAATTTACCGATCCTACCTTAACCATAAAATAGATATAGCAGCTTAATAATTAACAATACGGAGAATAATCATGCATAAAAATCAGTCTTTACTTTTAATAGTTGTTTGTTTAATCATTTTATCGGGTTGCTCATTAAGCCCTAAGAAAGAATCAACAAATCAACTCGACGCTAAGCTAACTTTAAAAAAACAAGAAGTGAATTTTTTAGAAACCTATGGAAAAATAAAGCTAGAATTTGATGAAAATGTCAAAGGCTGGATTACGTTAGAATCTACTGGAACGGCTCCTTTAAATTTTAATCAAGCAAATTCACGTGAAGAAGCTTTTATGTTGGCTAATATGAGAGCACAAAGAAACTTAATTGAATTTTTATCGAGCTCAATAAAATCGGAGAAATTTACTAATAGTTTATCTAAAGTCATGCTCGATGATTTATTGACTAACGGTATATCAGATACACCAAAACCCGAAGACTATCTTAGTGATTTAGAAGGCAATAATGATAATGATTCAATGTTGATTTCTAAAAATAGCGAAAGCCGTAAAAGAGTGAATAATATCTCGCAAACCGTCAAAGAATCTATTGCTCAGTCCGCTGAAGGAATTATTAAAGGGGCAATGGTGGTTGATCGAAGGATTGATCCAGACGTTAATATGGTGGCAGTGACCATTAAGGTTTCTCAAAAATCAATTGACGCTGCCAATGAAATTTCAAATCAAATGGGAGGCATATAATGATTCAATTCATATTAGGAATAGCGCTAGGCTGGTATCTAGCTACCACAGGGATTGATACCAACATCAAAAAATTTATTGGGTCAGTAAATCATCTCCAACAGGAAGTATTAATTGATGAAAAAAACAGCCAATAACATCTTATGGTTATTAATTGCCATTTCATTTAAATTGCAAGCTGATGTTGTCACTGTAACGGGTTATGGCGAAAGTTATATTGAAGCACTAACTAACGCTAAAATTACTGCTTTAGAAATGGTAGCAGGAACGTTTATTGTTTCGTCGAGATCATGGAAGTCTGAAGATGTTTTATTAGAAGAAATAAAACAATATAACGGTGGCGTCATCAAGTCATATCAGATCGTGAAGTCCTCCAACAAGGAGGTCACAATCGAAGCAGATGTCGAAGTAAATAAGGACAATCGAGTAATTAGTCAAAATGCCACGGTAAATGAAACTACCAAAAATGAGTTGAATAGTAAAATAAATGACTATAAAGCGAAGAAGGTGATAATGGATGAGCTCGATGACCCTTCCAAAGCTTTTGCTATCAAAACCTTGCAGACGCAATTTAATCCAGAAAATGACTTTATTATTATAAAAATGGATAACCACCTTATATGGCAACCTAAGTGGGTATCTGATCTCAAGTCATTCGCTTTACTTACAGGAAAGAATAAAGAGCTTCACACAGATGCAACGCAACAAATCAGTTCGAACATATTAAATAGCGTTATGGCCATGCATCCCCTTGCAGCCGTGGCAGGTTCATTTGTTCATCAAGAAATCAATAAACCTATAAGCAATAAGACTGAACCATTATTATGCTTCGCTAATAAAACAGGACAGCTCTCTGATAATTGCTATGAGATGGCTATTGGCTTTAATAAGATGCCAATCTATTCAGACATGAGAATTGAGATTAGTGCTCTGGATAAGAATGGTAAATTATTGTATCGAAATAATAATGTAACCATTAACAACAATATGCTAAAAAATTACTATACGGGGCAAACCAAAAAAAATAATTATGGCTATAAAAAAATTATCACCCAGCCTACTACGGTTATATATGAAAAAGAGACATTAGATTTTTCAATCCACCTGAAGGTAAATAAAAGTGTGGTTATGGATGCTAATAAATTTATTTTGAAGGTAATTTAGCTTGAAGACCTAATATAAAGTTAACGTTTTAGAAGTTGTAGCTAACTTTTTCAATGGCATTTTTCTTAACTTCTTGGTTTGCCCCACCGCTATATAAGCCGTAAGTAATCCTGGGTTTCTCATGACCCACAATATCCGCTGCTATATTTTCTGTTACTCCTGCATTCTCAAGTGCCGTTATAAATGTTTTTCTAATTGAATGAAAGACATGCCTATCAGCGAATTCCAATTTCTTCTTAAGACGTCCAAACTTTTTACTCAGGGAGGTCGAACGGTTACCATATTTATCAACTCCAAGCTCTGGTAATACATAACTGTCAGTTGACAATTCAATAAGTGAAGCAAGTAAAGGTTTGAGTTTCGAATGTATCGGCACAACTCTCACACCCGCCTCAGTCTTAGATGCCTTGATGTTGATGGTTTCCTTCTCTAAATCCACATCAACGACTTTTAATGAACATAATTCACCAATTCGCGCACCTGTATAAGCACCCATAAAAATTAAACTAGCAAGTTTTGGGTCATTGGTCGATGACTGATAAAGTCTTACAACATCGTCTTGACTAAGTGGTATATAAGGTCTGACTTTATTAAGCCCATTTTTATTGGTGCTTTTTGTTCTTTTGTACTCGTCAGGCACAATAAATGGATTAGTATCAGCCTTAGTGACTTCATTAACTGTTATTAGATATTCGTAGAAATTTTTACCCGCTCCTATCATTCGAGTGACTGAAGATGCTGTCAGTGGTCTATCTTTAGCAAGTAATTTAAGCCAATGCTCAATTAATGGTGTTGTTAAATAGTTTGCTGTAGAAAAGAACTTGGTTAACAAATCAATATCACTCCTCATTTGAAAAATTGTCTTTTTCGCAAGCCCACGATTTTTTTGGTGACTTTCCCATGAAGAGACTAATTCGCTGAGAAGCCGGTGTTCACCAGTTGCGATGCTTGAAAATGTATCAGCTGTACCATCTCCAGCATGATATCTGATTAAAGATGCCTGTTCATCAATAACCTCCTTAACCAAATATGCTTTATTTTTGTTTTCATCTTGGAGTTCTTTGAGTAATTCTAATGCGGAATTAATAATAGGGTCCTCTGATTTAGCTCTTGCAGCGGCTACTTTTGCTTTCCAAGAAACAACTAACGCTTGAGCTCGATGCTCAGCAAGTTTTATATCACTTGTTTGGGTGCTTTTGTAGAACTTGGCTTTTTTGATGATGTGCCTTACATCTTTAGGAACGTAATAAACAGCATAGTAAGTGTTGTATCGCCGTTCAACATAGGATGAGTTGGTGAATTTACGTGTCATTGTAAGGTTACTTTAATACTATTTTATAGTAATTTCAACACATGTTTTCACCACATGTAGTACTTTGAAAGCTTTTATATCAGTGTTTATAGGGGTTATGAGGTAAATAGAATAGAGTCCCTCGCTCTCCGCCATATTTAGGCGATAAAACCCTTTATACGTAAGGGTTTAGACCGTAATAAATCTATTTTTTATT
>ENA-OWPI01000067-OWPI01000067.1-marine-metagenome-genome-assembly--contig:-NODE-67-length-142920-cov-32.838697_pt1 | contig 142920 bp, 134 predicted proteins | sample MGYA00238138_ERZ651775 | MGnify/ENA primary metagenome ERZ651775 (study PRJEB26906, sample SAMN06265043) | marine metagenome | isolation source: Helgoland LTER site | place: Germany:Helgoland, sampling... | reverse complement strand
ATGAACTCTACGGCTGAAGACATCTCTCATGTGCTGGCAGGAATTCAAGGTGGTGAAGACGTTAAAGTTGAACAAACTACTGGGTTACCCATTCTCACCGTCAATATTGATCGCCAAAAAGTGGCGAGACTGGGAGTTAACTTGGCAGACGTGCAAGAAACGATTGCGATTGCCATGAATGGATATGAGACTGGTACACTGTTCCAAGGAGATAGGCGCTTTCAAATTGTCGTCCGCTTAGCCGAAGAGGCCAGAGTAAATATGGATACGTTTAAACGACTGCCAATCAAAGTAACTAATAATGCAGAGGCACCCGTTTACTTGCAACTCGGGGAGGTTGCAAGCATTGATATAACCCAAGGCATCAATCAGTTTAGTCGTGAAAATGGAAAACGTAATGTGGTCATTACGGCCAATGTTCGAGAGCGTGACATTGGTTCATACGTAGCTGAAGCTCAGCAACGAATTCAACAAGAGGTGAACATCCCAGCTGGTTATTGGGTTAACTGGGGCGGGACTTTTGAACAATTACAAAAAGCTAGCGACCGGCTAAAAATTGTAGTACCAATGGTCTTGTTATTAGTATTTATATTGCTTTACGCCATGTTCAAAAACCTTAAAGATGGCCTGATTGTGTTCACTGGTATTCCGTTTGCATTAACTGGTGGTGTATTGATGTTATGGCTGCGAGATATACCCTTTTCTATCTCTGCGGGCGTTGGTTTTATAGCACTATCAGGGATTGCTGTCTTGAATGGTCTCGTAATGATTAGCTTTATTCGACAGTTATTGGCTGAAGGAAAATCATTAGAGACTGCCATTGAAGAAGGTAGCCTGAGTCGTCTAAGAGCTATCTTAATAACGGCCATGGTTGCATCACTTGGTTTCATTCCTATGGCCATTGCCACAGGGGTAGGCGCTGAAATACAACGACCACTAGCCACGGTTGTGATCGGTGGAGTATGGTCTTCAACCTTACTTACATTACTAGTGTTGCCTGTACTTTATCGATTAGTATACGAAGGAAGAAAGACCACAAAATTGACTCGCAAGCAGATGGATGAGCTTTGATTCATATGGAATCCTGGTAAAAAAGATGCCAAAAATCATAAATAACCCATCCCAATCTACTTTTATCAATCATATTGAGACAGGAAAGGGCTAAACAACTATACCAACAGGAAGCTCTGCAAGGTAATCCTAAAGCAAAGGATAGGTTAGATATTCTTATGCTTCTAGCTATTAATCAGGCGGTAACAAAAGGAGAGGTACCGGAGGGTTTTCGCACAAGCTGGATTAAGACTTATGAGCCTTGGCAGATTGAGGCAGCTGATAAGTGTTTTGATTAAGAACAAATATTGAGATATTAATTTACGCCAAAAGCCATCAGCGTCAAAAAAAGCCCATCTATTTTTTAATCACTCAGACTAAATTAAACATAAGTCCATCAGTATCAGCAATTATTGTTTTATCAATGAATTCGCAACCTCTTTCCTCTTACTCAGAAGTTTTTATCAAAATCGCTCTGGTGTTGCCTAGAACAGCATGTCCATGCGGACGATTTATCTCGGGAGTGATCTAAGGTACATTAGGTTTATTTCTTACAAAAGGGGTGTTTTCTGCAAGAATAATCACACAGGGCCTGATTAACCACAACCATTACTTTTGTCTATTTAATGGAGAGACGTCTAGGCAACACCAGAACGAACTCTCATATAATTACGTTACTCCTATAATTTATAGTATTCAACTGTTTTTCATTTAACTACCCCCCCCCATAAATTATAAATTAAATAATTATGAAGTTAATGAGATGCAATATAGACTTGTATAATACCCTATAGGGGTATATAGTATAATTAACAAAACAAGGAGAAAGCTATGGAAAACTGTTGTGACGAAAAACATCCCAATTACGAAAAGCATATTCCACGATTAAATAAAATCACAGGACAGCTAAATGGAATAAAAAAAATGATTGAAGAACAGAGATATTGCCCTGAAATTATTACCCAATTAAAAGCCGTTAGTTCTGCTTGCCAATCATTAGAAATTATTATGCTTGAGAAACACCTTGAGAGTTGTGTTATGGAGGCATTTCAGTCAAATGATAAAAATACTCAAGCAAAAAAAATTAAAGAGTTATCTCTTTTATACAAGAGGTGAAATAGTTGAAGGTTAAAAGCAGCTCCATAATAAGCGCTCTGTTATTAATAAGTCATCAACCATTTATTTACGCTGCGCCTATGAGCTTTAAAGGCTCTACAACTAGCATGTCCACTATAAGTGAAAGCTATTCTAGTGTGGAATCTAGCTACGCAATTACGGCAAAAGATTCCTTGGGGGTAAAGGCATATACAAGCAAAGGGAATGGGTACAAATTAAAGGTTGGGGAGCTCGTGTATTTAAGAAGATTGTTAAGGGTAAACAAAAAGCATTCGCAAACCAATTTATGGTTATTTACAGGTGCCGGTACAATGAGTTTAGAAAGAAATGTTCAGGATGATGACCATTCTTATTTAAGCCCTACCTTGCAATTTGATTACGAAACAAAAAAAGTCTATGGGTTAATCTCGCACCAAATTTTAAGAGTTGGGCATGAGAATTTTGATACAACCAAAATAGAAGGTGGCTTTTCATTCTACGAAACAGGCTATAACGAAACACAGCCCTGGTTTATTCTAAAAGCTAAAAACACCAACTCCTTAGACAATCAGAACGAATACACCCCCACCTTACGATTTATCAATAAATCTATTTATGGGGAGGTAGGCTTAACAACAAAAGGCGACCCGTCCCTTCACTTAATGTATACATTTTAGGAGAATTACCATGAAAAAAAGCATATTAATAATAACCTTATTGTTTAGTTTAAATAGTTATGCGCTGACGCAAAAAATTGAAGTGCTGGGAATGGTTTGTGCTTTTTGTGCACAAGGCATAGAAAAAAGCTTTGGGTCAGTTGCGCATGTTAAGGATATTTTTGTTAGTTTAGAAAATTACTTTGTCGCAATAGAGTCAAAAGATGGAAAAAGTATTGACGAGAAGCAGATTAGAACCATCATTACTGATGCCGGTTACGATGTTCAAAAGATTGAGGTTGTTTCTGACTCTGTGAGTGTAATCAGGGAAAAGTATGAAGCTAAGTAAAGAGGCAGACTTAGTGAAGTCAAATAAGCTAGCAAATTACTTATCTTTATTTACTAGCAGCGGAACGATAGTTTGTTGTGCCCTACCCGCTCTATTGGTTTCAATTGGTGCGGGAGCGGCGTTAAGTTCTTTAATTGCAGTATTTCCGCAATTAGTTATTCTTTCCGTCTATAAAATTCCAATATTTATGGGTGCCTTTGTGATGCTTATAATCTCTGGAATACTGCAATACCGTTCAAGAAATCTACCTTGTCCTGCAGATAAAAACCTGGCATATGCTTGCATCAGAGCCAGAAAAATATCGCTGGTTATTTACTTTGCATCGGTAGGAATTTTTATTACTGGGCTTCTCTTTGCTTTTATCATCCCGTTTTTCATATAATTCTAGGAGCGTAGTAAGCTTAAATTATACTGCCTAAACTATCCGCCATGACCAGATTAGGTATTAAGAATAAGAGTAGGAGTAATTTTTTACCAAACACCAAACCAGATACCTATGCCATGAACAATTGCTATTGGAAACATGATGGCTCCAGCTATTAAGAACCCCCATCTATCATCCGAAAAGCATACGAATAAGTGTGTAAACCAGGCTGCTACAAAAGCTAATCCAAAGATAGCTCCATAAATATTATTCATCACCCTTCTCCTTTTTGAGCAGTGTTTTTAATAACCATCTATAAAAAAGAATAATACCTATGGGAGGAAATATGATTGCTATCAAAGGAATTCTTTTAAATATTTTTTTCATAAAACAAGTTTACCCCCAGATAATTAAGTGAGCAAATGGAGTATTGAGGATTTTTGCTAGAAATATTTTTTGAAGTGCCTTTTGTATTTCATAGGGGGGGTGTTTTATATATCGGCTACCCCTAGCCTATATATAGGTATCTAACTCAAATTTTTCCTAATTTTTGCTAGAAATATTTTTATTGTCAGACTGTATACTTGCAAGGGGGGTCTTTTATATTCCAGTATACAGTTTACATTTTTAGTAGTATTCAGAATGTATAGAATCATTTCTCTAGATTAGAATGTATATAGTGGCATGGGACTCCTGCTTTGTAATGATGGCATGGGCTATGGGTGCGGTATGATTCATAAGGTTTACAAATAGCAAGACATGATTACCCATACAAACTAGATGTTGTTGGTGTAAGGAAAACCTATGGATTTTAAAGAACCAAGCGTATATAAACAGATACTAAACTGGTGGTTAATTGGCTCTCGCATGCTATAAACATTGGTTTTATTTATTAAACTGTATACTAAACTGTATACTCAAGTGGATTTAGACATAGTAATCCACTTGTAAATTATTGATTATAAAGGGATATTACTAGTTAAATATGGCGGAAGAGGTGAGATTCGAACTCACGGTGGGCGCGAACCCACGTCGGTTTTCAAGACCGGTGCATTAAACCACTCTGCCACTCTTCCGAAAGCGAAATTTTATCATAGCAAACCACATATTGTAGAAATTTATTCTGGAAATAATGTGTCATGAAATCCAAATAAAGACATGTCATTCATTCGCATAGGGTAAAGTTTACCGATCAAGTGGTCGCACTCATGCTGAACGACCCTTGCATGGAATCCATCTACTTTCCTATCAATAGTTTGTCCAAATTGATCAATACCTTTGTAGTGAATTGATTTATATCTCGGAACCACTCCCCTTAAACCTGGAACCGATAGGCACCCTTCCCAACCATCTTCCATCTCCTCATCGAGCGGAATAATTTCTGGATTAATAAGTACCGTAAATGGTACCTCCTCCGCATCAGGATAGCGCTCATTGGAATCAAAACCAAAGATCACTAACTGAATAGAAAGCCCAATTTGCGGAGCGGCAAGTCCGGCGCCATCATTTGCTTTCATCGTTTCTATCATGTCCTCAATGATTTGGTTGAGCTCCGGAGTATTAACTGCTTCAATAGGTTGCGCGGCACTCAACAACAAGGGGTCACCCATTTTTAAGATGTCTTTAATGGCCATATATGCGAATAAATGAAGCAACTATTTGTAACACCTCATCCATCATACCTTTAGATTTTTTTGTGATGTCATGATGAGAAATCCCATCTTTGCTGGTTCCTCTTCCGGCAGCCTGATTGGCAACGGGGCAAATGGCCGCATAATTCATTGTTAACTCACGCGCCAACGAAGCCTCGGGCATCCCCGTCATACCAACAATAGTCGCCCCATCCCTTTCATAGCGATCAATTTCCGCCTTAGTTTCCAATCGTGGGCCTTGTACTGCGGCATATGTCCCCCCAAGTGATACGTCAAGACTAAGCTCTTGGGAAACTTTATGGATAAGCTCTGCGATGCTAGGTGAAAATGGGTAGGTAAAATCAATATGGTTAACGGGCTCATTTTTTCCTTCAAAAAAGGTATGTTCACGACCGTTTGTGTAATCAATGATTTGGCTAGGTATCACAATAGAGCCTGGATGGAGGTCGTCCTTAATCGAACCTACAGTGGCTATAGCGATAATATCAGTGACATCCATATGGTTAAGGCCCCAGATATTGGCTCGATAATTAATGAGGTGGGGAGGGATAGTATGATTCTCTCCATGCCTCGGTAGAAAAGCAATTGTTTTATCATTGAGGGTGCATATCGCAATAGGTGCTGACATCGCTCCATAGGGGGTATCAATATCTTCATATGACTCAATGGCTAATCCCTCAATCGTATCAAGCCCGGTGCCGCCAATTAAACCTAACATTAATAATCCTATGACATTAAAAAGTAATTATGGGTATGGCATACTTTCACCATGACCCATTATATAACGTTAAATCATGCGCGTAATGTTAAAAAACATTACGAAAACTTTCCTGTTGCATCCATGTTGTTCCCAAAAAAACAAAGGGAGGCAGCGATCATTCTGTATCAATTCGCTCGGGAGTGTGACGATATTGCGGATGAAGGAACATGGAACTCATCGCAACGCACAGCTCAATTACAGTATTATAAAGAAGGCCTTGATAGTATCAACACCAAACCATCCGTCCCCTTATTTGTTGACATAAAACAGGTGTGCCATGAATTTAATTTGCAGCTAGGTCTTTTGTATCAATTGATGACAGCTTTTGAGCAGGATATTGCAAAAGATCGTTACCACACCATGAGTGAAGTTATTGACTACTGTAATAAAGCTGCGTGCCCTGCGGGTGAAATGATACTGACACTATTCGGAAAACAAAATAAAACAACAATTAGCCTATCTAATCATTTATGTATTGCTCTGGCGATGATAGGCATGCTTCAGGATATTCATGAAGATTTTCTTAAAAACCGAATATACATTCCCCAGGAGTATTTTAAACGATTCAATGTTACTGAAGCGGAGATTCATCGGAAAGAATTCACACCGCGATGGAGTAATTTAAAAGATGCATGGCTTACTATAATCGATCACCATATTGATAGCGGTGAAAGTTTAAAGCATCATCTAACAGGAAGACTTAAACTTCAAATCAAAGTACTTATTGGGGCCAGCAGACTCTTGAGTAGTAGGATGAAGCTCAGTAAGGACAATTTATTTGTTAAATCCCCCACTCTAAGTAAATGGGATTGGGGGATTTTATTGTTTAAGGCGATAATAAGGTCATGAGCCCAGAACAGTATTGCTTCCAGAAAACTCAATCCAGCAAATCTAACTTTGCTTTAGGGTTTTTATTTTTAACAAAGCAAAAAAAAATGGCCCTAACCGCCCTGTATGCCTTTTGTCGTGAGGTCGATGATATTGTCGATGAATGCAAAGATTATAAAACAGGGAAGCGTAGGTTAGATGCATGGCGAGTGGAGATTGATAGATTGTTTGAAAAAAAACCACAGCATCCGGTTTCACGTGCTCTCCTCCCTCATCTGTCAACCTATAACCTCAGTAAAGAATATTTCCTTGAAATTATTGATGGTATGGAAATGGACCTTAACTTTCATCGATACGAAAACTTTAAACAGCTTCAATTGTATTGTTACCGTGCAGCATCGGTGGTGGGCCTTCTTTCAGCAAGAATTTTTGGTTTTACTAATAAGGATACCTTGAAGTATGCTCATGACTTAGGGATCGCACTTCAGCTAACTAATATCATTCGAGATTTAGGTGAGGATGCCCATCGTGGACGCATTTATGTCCCTCTGGATCTACTAGACCAATTTAGTCTGACTGAGGATGATATTTTAAGTAGTAAGAGAAATGGTAAGCTAACTTTGTTAGTAAAGCACTTGGGGGATCAGGCCAATGACTTTTATCGTTCGGCTATGCGCCGCCTACCAAAAGAGGATGTGCGTAAACAACTGCCTGGCTTAATCATGGGTAACATTTATTACGCTTTGCTTAGGAAAGTTGTGTCCAATGAACCCGATAACATATTGAACATTTCAACTGGACTCTCACCGATAAAGAAAATATTGGTTGCCACCACAACATTCTTTGGGATGTCATGGATTAAATAAGCTTAGTCACTGATCAGCTTTATTGCCTCATTTAAGGTGCTGACAGGATAGATCTCTATGCCATTAATTTTTTGTTTGGCTTGATTCGCTTTAGGGATAATTGCTCGAGTAAAACCTAATTTAGCTGCTTCTTTAATACGCTCCTGACCTCTTTGCACAGGTCGTACCTCACCTGCCAAACCAATTTCTCCAAAAATAACCGTCTTTTGGTCGATAGGTTTATTTCTATATGAAGATACAACCGCACAAAGTATGGCGAGATCGACACCGGGCTCCGTGATTTTCACGCCACCCACAGCATTCACAAAAACGTCTTGGTCACTACATGCGATGCCGGCATGTTTGTGGAGTGCGGCTAACAACATGGCCAATCTATTATTTTCTAAGCCTACCGATAGTCGCTTAGGAGCATGGGCTTGCGTACTATCCACGAGTGCTTGAATTTCAATAAGTAAAGGCCTTGATCCTTCTTGGGTCACCGTAATGCATGCCCCATTCACCTTGTCCTGGTGATGAGAAAGGAAAAGTGCCGAAGGGTTTGTCACCTCTTTAAGTCCTTTTTCTGTCATCGCAAAAACCCCTAACTCATTCACAGCGCCAAATCGATTTTTTGCTGCTCTGATCATTCTGAAGCTAGAGTTAGTGTCCCCTTCAAAATACAGCACAGTGTCAACAATGTGCTCTAAAACCCTTGGTCCAGCTAAGGTACCCTCCTTAGTAACATGACCTACCAATATCATCGTGATAGCATTTTGCTTTGCGATCCGCGTGAGTTGTGCGGCGCATTCACGGACCTGGGTAACCGACCCTGGAGCTGAGGTAAGTTCTTCGGAGTAAATGGTTTGAATCGAATCGATCACAACAACCTCAGGCTTGTGCTTATCGATATTTTTTATAATTTTTTCAAGATTGATTTCCGATAGCATAGAAATATCGGACACCTCCAGCTCCAACCTTTTGGCACGCATCGCAATTTGTTGCGAAGATTCTTCTCCACTGACATAAATCACATTACATGGCCTGTCAGGTTGTGAGGTAATTTTTGATAGGGCTTGTATTAGAATCGTCGATTTTCCAATACCGGGGTCACCCCCAAGTAATATAACGCCACCCAAAACAAAACCGCCCCCAAGTACCCGATCAAACTCTGAAATGCCCGTTTCTCTTTTATCTATTTCCGATGTTTCAACATCGCTGAGTTTTTGTAGGCTAGATGATTGAGCTAGCGATGAAAAACGGTTGTTAGTCTTACCCTCGATAATTTCCTCAACTAACGTGTTCCAAGCGAAACAATGCGGGCATTGGCCTTGCCATTTAGTTGACTGGCCACCGCACTCAGAACAGTTATAAGCAATTTTATTTTTAGCCATGCTGGTATTCCATTGGGACTCGACTAGATGCTGAGATAGCGCATAACAATTCGTATCCTACGGTATGGGATTGGCGAGCAACCTCATCAACCAAAACACCCTTACCCCATAGCTCAACAGATGATCCAACACCGGCGTTGGGTAGGGAGGACAAATCTACGTATAACATATCCATAGACACTCTCCCGACGGTTTGTGTAATGACTCCGTCAACCATTAAAGGAGTTCCAGAAGGTGCATGTCTCGGGTATCCATCAGCATAACCACAAGCGACTATACCGACGGTCATTTTATGAGGTGCAGTAAAAACTGATCCGTAGCCTACAGACTGGCTTTCCTCAAGCGTTTGGATTGCAATAATCTCACTTCGCAAGGACATCACTGGCTTTAATTGAAAATCATTTCCGGTTTTGTCATCAAAGGGGCTAGCGCCATAAAGCATAATGCCAGGACGAACCCATTCAAAGTGGGTTTCCGGATACTTAATGATGGCTGCCGAGTTGGCCACAGAACGCTCATAGGTATCAATGCCTTTGAGTTCATTAAAGCAAGCTAACTGAGAAGCCACACCCTTCTCGCCATCGGCATCCGCAAAATGGGTCATGATGACAATTTTATTAATGTAAGGGCTTTCTTCGAGCTGCTTCAGTATCAAATTAACGTCTTTTGGCATAAAGCCTAAACGATTCATGCCTGTATTAACTTTCAAATGAACGTCGATGGGTTTAACGGGTTTTACCTGGTTAATATAGTCTATTTGTTGTGCATGATGAATGACGGCTCCGATGCCCATAAGGCTACATATCTTTACTTCGTAGGGCTTAAAAAAACCTTCTAACAATAACAAGTGTTGAGTAAACCCATGCTCTCTCAGCTCAATAGCTTCGGATAACGTCAGAACAGAAAAACCATCAGCATCATTTAGTGCTCGAGCGGCTTCTATTAAGCCATGACCGTAGGCATTAGCTTTAAGGACAGCCATAACTTTGCTGTTAGGGGAATAACTTTTAACCCGAGCAAGATTGCTAGAAAATGCTGCACTATGAAAGCTTGCCTTTAATGCCCTCATTACTCAAATCCAACATCGTAACCAACGCCAGCATAGTTCTCGAAGCGGGTATATTGTCCAAGAAATGTTAACTTTACTCTTCCAATAGGTCCATTTCGTTGTTTAGCCACAATGATTTCAGCTAGTCCTTTGTCAGCAGACTCAGGGTTGTAGACCTCGTCACGGTAAATAAACAATATAACATCGGCGTCTTGCTCAATAGCTCCCGACTCCCTTAGGTCTGACATAACCGGTCTTTTGTCTGGGCGTTGCTCTAGACTTCGGTTTAATTGCGACAACGCCACTACTGGCACATTTAATTCCTTTGCTAGTGCCTTTAATGAGCGTGATATTTCGGATATTTCAGTCGCCCTATTTTCACCTTGCCGCCCACCGGGTGCTGACATTAATTGAATATAATCGATCACAATAAGTCCCAACTGCCCTGCTTGTCTTTGCAGTCTCCTAGCTCTAGCTCTGACCTCAAAGGAGTTTAACGCCGAGCCTTCATCGATATGGATGGGTGCATCATTAAGCTGCCCTAGAGAATCCGTAAGTTTCTCCCAGTCGTCGTCATCAAGCTGTCCTGTTCTCATCTTGTGTTGGTCTACCTTCCCCACTGAGCCGATAAGCCTGGTGGTCAGTTGTGATGAAGCCATCTCCATAGAAAAAACGGCAACAGGAAGCTTCGAGTCAATCGCCACATTTTCTGCCATATTGAGGGCGAGTGAAGTTTTCCCCATAGACGGCCTACCTGCGATAATAACCAGGTCACCAGGCTGCAGTCCTGATGTCATCTTATCTAAATCAGTAAAGCCGGTAGCGACTCCAGTAACATCGCTACCGTTTTCCATACGTTTTTCTACATCCTGGATCACTTTAGGTAATAAATGTTGAATATCTTCAAAACCGATATTGTCTCTTTTACCGGATTCGGCAATCTGAAATATCTTAGCTTCCGATTCGTCGAGTAGCTGTTGGGCGTCCCTTCCTTGGGGAGAGTAAGCGCTTTCTGCGATATCTGAACCAACTTGGACAAGACTGCGCATAATCGAGCGTTCACGTACTATCGTGGCGTAACCCCGAATATTAGCCGATGTGGGGGTATTTTCTGCCAATAAGCCCAGGTAAGCCAATCCGCCTATGGTGGTGAGTTCGTTATTCTTTTCCAGCGATTCACCGACAGTAATAATGTCGGCTGGCTGGCTTGCTTCTATAACCTTAACGATGTGCTTAAAGATAATTTGATGGTCGTGTCGATAAAAATCTTTGGGATTAATAACATCAGAGACTTTATCTAATCCTTCATTGTCGATCAGTAAGCCTCCCAACAAGGATTGTTCAGCTTCTACTGAATGAGGGGGGAGTTTTAAGTTCTCTATTTGATCGTCGGCCATTTTATGATTATAACCAATAAAAAAAAGGCTGCCCTATTGGCAGCCAAAAAAATTAAATTATTTTTATTGTGTTTCGTCTGCAACCACGGTAACAGAAATATTGGCTGTCACATCGTGATGAAGTGCTACAGTAACTTCAAAATCACCAATAGCTTTTAATGGTCCCTCAGGCATGCGTATCTCCGCTTTTTCCACCTTGTGGCCAGCAGCTACAAGCAATTCTGCTATATCGATATTCGAAACCGATCCAAAAAGCTTGCCATCAATTCCTGCTTTTTGTTTCACTTCAACTTTGGCTCCCTCAAGGTCTTTTGCTCTTTTTTCAGCAGCTTTTAGTAAAGCAGCTTGAGCTTTTTCCAGCTCGGCTCTTCGCCCCTCAAATTCAGCCTTATTAGCTTCGGTTGCTCTTTTTGCTTTACCTTGTGGAATAAGGAAGTTACGTCCAAATCCGTCTTTCACGTCAACCACATCACCCAAGTCACCAAGGTTAGCAATTTTTTCTAATAAAATAATTTGCATAATATAAGCTCCTTAGTGTTTGTCTGTGTATGGAAGCAAGGCTAAAAATCTTGCACGTTTAACGGCAGTACCCAATTGTCTTTGGTACTTAGATTTTGTTCCTGTGATTCTTGCTGGAATAAGCTTACCATTTTCAGTGATAAAGTCCTTAAGAAGGTCTATGTCTTTATAGTCGACCTCTTTAATGCCCTCTGCTGAAAACCTACAATACCTTCTTCTCTTATACATTTCTCTTGCCATGTCAAACTCCTATTATTTATTTATTTGCGTAATATGAAAAATAATTTGATTAGACTTTAACGATTTTTTTTCTAAAAAACCGTGGAATAAACATTTATTCCCTAATGCCAAGTCTGAGCCTGTTAACTTTCCAATCATTACCGCTTCAATTTCTAAATTTACCATCTTACTTAATTCCGCTTCGCTTTGTTTAGAGTGATGCTTTATTCGCATACTTAAAACGGGTAAGCCAGCCGGAGTAAAACGTAAACCTTCTAAATGAACAATTTCACCTTCAAGTGAAAAATTATTCAACGCTTATGCTTCTTCTTTTTTGCTTTCTACCTTAGCCTTTGTCTCAGTAACTGCTTCTGCTTTTACTGGAGCCTCTTCTTTTGGTTTATCACCAACCAATGATTTAGATTTTTCTTCTTTCATCATTGCAGAAGGATTCGTTACGGCTAATTTCGTAGCAAAAACTAAATGCCTAATCACAGCATCGTTGAACTTAAAACTATGCTCAAGCTCGGCCAACGTTTCTAATGAACATTCAATATTCATAAGTACATAATGGGCTTTGTGAATTTTTTGTATAGGGTATGCAAGTTGGCGTCTACCCCAATCTTCCAGGCGATGTATCTTGCCTTTATTTGTTTTGATTAATGTTTGAAGACGATCAATCATTGCAGGAACCTGTTCGCTTTGATCGGGATGAACAACAAATACTACTTCGTAGTGTCGCATAGACTCTCCTTATGGTTTGTAGCCTCCAGCAAATGCTGTGAGACAAGGATTTAAAGAATCCGTATTATAGAGTTTTCTGTAATAAAATCAATGGCTTTTTAAATACGGTCTTTTATATTTGCGCCATAAACACGCTCTTTCAAAAACTTCACTTGATCTCGTGTCTTTGCCGCATTTTCAAAATCCAAATCTCTTGCAAATTTCTGCATCACTTTTTCTAATTTTGAAATCTCTTTAAGTATCTGTGGTTCCGTTAAATCCTCATACTTTCGGTTTTCTTTTTTGGCTTCTTGAACCCGCTTATGCTCATCAACGTCTTCTAGCCCATCAATAATGTCTTTTATTTTTTTCTTTATACCAACCGGAGTGATATTGTTATCTTTGTTAAATTGGATTTGTTTAACTCGACGCCTGTTGGTTTCGTCAATCGCCGCTTTCATACTTCTTGTGATGGAGTTGCCGTAAAAAATAACCTTACCGTTGAGGTTTCTAGCTGCCCTTCCCGCCGTCTGAATTAACGATCTTTCTGAGCGAAGGAAGCCTTCCTTATCAGCATCTAATACCGCAACTAAGGATACCTCAGGGATATCAAGACCTTCTCTAAGTAAATTAATACCCACCACTACGTCAAACTTACCTAATCTCAGGTCTCTAATGATCTCAACCCTCTCCACCGTATCTATTTCCGAATGTAAATAACGCACCTTGATACTATGCTCAGTTAAATAATCCGTTAAGTCCTCAGCCATTCTTTTAGTCAGAGTTGTCACTAGAACCCTCTCTTCTTTTTGGACTCGTAAAGTAATCTCACTAAGCAAGTCGTCTACCTGTGAATCAGCCGGCTTAACGAAAATTTCGGGGTCAATAAGCCCGGTTGGTCTAGCAACCTGCTCGACAATAATCTTTGAATTCTCGGCTTCATAATTCGCTGGAGTTGCAGAAACAAATATAGTTTGAGGGAGTATTTTTTCAAACTCCTCAAATCGTAACGGTCTATTGTCATGAGCGGAAGGAAGCCTAAAACCGTAGTCTACTAAGTTATTTTTTCTTGCTCTGTCTCCTTTAGACATCCCCCCTATCTGAGGAATCGTCACATGACTCTCATCAATAATCATGAGAGCATCTTTAGGCAGATAATCGAGCAAAGTAGGCGCAGGCTCGCCTTCACCTCTTCCCGATAGGTGTCTTGAGTAATTTTCAATGCCCTTACAAAAGCCAATCTCATTGAGCATTTCTAAATCAAATTTCGTGCGTTGTTCTATTCTTTGAGCTTCCACTAATTTTGTTTGGTCTACAAACTCTTTGATTCGTGACTGAAGTTCAACCTTAATTTTTTCCATTGCATTTAATACGGTATCGCGAGGAGTGACATAATGGCTGGAAGGGTAGACTGTGAAGCGTTTAATTTTCTCGAATATCTGCCCTGTTAGTGGATCAAAGGTTGATATGCCTTCTACTACATCATCAAATAAGCTCACCCTGATAGCAGTTTCCGAGTTTTCCGCAGGAAATATATCAATCACATCACCCCGAACCCTAAAGCAACCACGAGAAAAGTCGAAGTCATTCCGCTCATATTGCATAGAAACTAAACGTAAAATAATGTTGCGCTGAAGGAGTTTTTCGCCGACTTCGATATACAACACCATGCCTTGGTAAGCAATAGGGTCTCCAATGCCGTAAATAGCCGAAACTGTAGCGACAATGATTGAGTCATTTCTTTCCAAGAGAGCCTTAGTAGCAGAAAGACGCATTTGTTCTATATGATCATTAATGCTTGAATCTTTTTCAATAAAAACATCACGCCCCGGAACATAAGCTTCCGGTTGGTAATAGTCATAGTAGGATACAAAATACTCCACCGCGTTGTGAGGAAAAAATTCCCTAAACTCAGAGTAAAGCTGTGCGGCAAGTGTTTTGTTGGGGGCCATCACAATGGCAGATTTCCCCGTTCTTGCAATGACGTTAGCAATGGTAAAGGTCTTTCCCGACCCAGTTACCCCTAGTAATGTTTGAAATTTTTCACCATTAGTGACTCCCTCGGTCAATTTATCGATGGCATTGGGTTGATCTCCAGCAGGCTCAAAAGGCTTATGAAGAAGATAGGGGCTATTAGGGTATTGTTGGCTCAAAATATATAAATTAACCTTCTAAAAAAAATAAATTATACAGGTTGCGAACTTTAATGTTTGCCATAAGTCCTGATAGTATTAAATAAAATAAATTTGGGTTTAATCAATGGGTAATTTATTAAAAGTTCTTGTTCTCTGCACCATCTCGTTAAACGCTGTAGCTTATGATCAGGCTAAATTGATGCATGCATGGGTCTCAATTGTTATGATTCGAGGATATACCGAAACCGGTACCCTGGCGTATGGCTCTGGTGTGATTGTCGGTGAAAATCAAGTTGTTACCAATTGTCATGTGCTCAGGAGAACCAAGCAACCATGGGTTTCTCAGGGTGATACCTCGTACTCGATAGAGAGTGTTCAGGCAAATAGATGGCAAGATCTTTGCCTGCTAACGCTTTTTCAATTAAATAAAAAACCGGTTCCGATCGGAAGTAGCAAGGACCTAATAAAGGGCCAAGAGCTGGCGGCCATGGGGCATTCAAGTGGTTCTCCCGCACCATTAACCACTGGTGGGTATATGATATCCGGATACGACATGGACGGTGGGAATATCATATTAAGCTCGGCTAAGTTTAGACTGGGTGCAAGCGGGAGTGGACTCTTTGATATGGAAGGAAACCTTGTAGGTATCAATACCTTCAAGACAACCGGGTATGGATCTTATTATTCTATGCCAGCAGAGTGGATTCATAAACTTAAAGATCTTCCGGTAGAAAAAGAATTTCCCATTCTGGGCAAAGCACTATGGGAAGAAGATGAAGAGCGTAAGCCTTATTTTCTTAAAATCGCCATACCCAAAGTGAAAGAGGAATGGAGCACTTTAATCAAAGTGACTGAAGAATGGACTGTAAACGAAGCCAACAATACTGAGGCTTGGTATGAGCATGGTTATGCCAATGAAATGCTTAATTCAACAAAAGAAGCAATTAAATATTATAAAAGAGCGTTAGCAATTGACTCCATGAATTCCGACGCATTGTTTCGTATCGGGATACTGGAAAATAGCTTAGGTCACACCGTAGAGGCTAAAAAAATACTTACCTCCTTAAATGATTTAAATCCCGCGAGAGCTGACGAGCTTGATGAAATTATTAATTGCCAAGATAAGTGTAAAAAATAAATATAATATTTGTTAAACAATTTTTTTTAAGTAAAATTACTATTTAATCTTAATCTTCTTAAAGCGTAGAATAAATTTTGTCAAAAAAACTTCTGTCGTCGTGCGTAAATCGAATCGAAGAATCTCCAACACTCGCTATTACTGCAAAAGCGATCAAGCTTAAATCCGAAGGAAAAGATATTATTGCGCTTGCGGCAGGAGAGCCTGATTTTGATACTCCTGACTTTATAAAAGATGCTGCCATTCAAGCAATTAAAGATGGATTCACCAAATATACGGCTGTGGCAGGAACCGTATCATTGCGACAAGCTATTGTTGAAAAATTTAAATCTGATAATGATTTAAATTATATGCTAAATGAAGTGATAGTTGGCGTTGGTGGAAAGCAATGCATTTTCAACTTATGCCTTGCAATTCTAGAAATGGGTGATGAAGTGGTCATTCCTGCTCCTTACTGGGTATCGTATGCTGACATAGTTCAGTTGACTGGTGCTAAGCCAATTATTGTTACGTGTGATATCAGTCAACAGTTTAAAATCACGCCTTCCCAACTCGATGAGAGCATCACTGATGCAACTAAATTAGTTTTTCTGAATTCACCCTCAAACCCTACTGGAGCAGTTTATAGTAAGGATGAATTAAGGTTGCTAGCAGACATATTACTAAAACATCCGCATGTATATATCGGTACAGATGATATTTATGAGCATATTAACCTTGGAGATAATCCGTTTTACAACATCCTTATGGTTGAACCAAAACTCAAAGACCGAGTAATTATCTTAAACGGCGTGTCAAAAGCTTATTCAATGACAGGTTGGAGAATTGGCTTTGCAGCCGGTCCGAAAGAGATCATCTCGGCAATGAGCAAATTGCAATCTCAATCGACATCAAATCCCACATCAATATCTCAAGTAGCCGCAGAAGCAGCCTTAAGGGGAAGTAGAGATTGCATAATACCAATGATAAAAGCATTCAAAGAAAGGCATGAGTACGTATTAGAAGCCCTTAACGACATTGTTGGGGTAAAATGTATCCCTGCAGAAGGAGCATTCTATGCCTTTTCTGATGCAAACGAAGCAATAGACCAATTGTATGAGTCTCGCAAGATTGATCAAAAAAATGACTTAGCCTTTGCTGACTATTTGTTAGAGAGTCAAGGTGTCGCTGTTGTTCCTGGTTCAGCGTTCGGCCTAGATGGCTATTTCAGAATATCTTTTGCAACCTCAATGGATAATTTAGTTGAGGCAATAAAGAGAATTAAAAAGGCAATAGAAGGTTAAAAAAAAGGTTAGATTAGTTGACCAGAATGTAATTTCTGCTTATCATCTCCCCTACGATTTATTCCCCAATAGCTCAGTTGGTAGAGCAACGGACTGTTAATCCGTGTGTCCCTGGTTCGAGCCCAGGTTGGGGAGCCAAATTAAAAGAACCTCTGCAGACTATGTGGGGGTTTTTTACTATTCATCGCAGGAATTAATTTGGTATAATTCCCGCCAATGAAAAATTCACGATCTAATCAAGACATCACCTTAATAGGTGGAGGGGTTATGAGCCTAACCCTAGCCGTCCTAATGAAAGAAGTTAATCCGAATACTAAAGTCACACTCATTGAAAGGCTTCATGAATGTGGCATGGAAAGCTCCCAAGCGCTTAATAATGCCGGAACAGGACATGCAGGTAATTGTGAGCTTAACTATACCCCTATAAAAAATGGTTCAGTCTATCTTGATAGAGCCATTGAAGTTAATGAGATGTTCGAAACATCGTTACAATTTTGGGCATACCTGGATAAAAAATACCCACAATTCAAACCCAAAAAATTCCTTCGTAAAACTCCCCATATTAGTTTTGTTAAAGGAAAAGCCAATATTGCTTACCTTAAAAAAAGATACGAAGCTATAAGTAAAGAGCCATTATTTGAAGAGATGGAATTCACCTCAGATCGAAAAAAAATTAAAGCATGGGCGCCCTTGCTTATTAGCAAAAAAGATGAAGATAGTAGTGTAGCTGCGACGAAAATTGCTCATGGTACAGACGTCAATTTTGGTGAATTAACTAAACAACTATTAGCCCTGCTTGTCAAGCAACCGAATGTCACAATAATCTTAAACAGTGACGTGAAAACTATCAAACTCAAAAAAAATCATGGATGGGAAATTTATTACAGCAACTTGCTAACCAAGAATAAAACGGTCATGTATGCATCTAATGTATTTATTGGTGCAGGTGGAAAAGCCATCAGCCTTCTTCAGCAAATGAAAGTCAAGGAAGCTTCTGGGTATGCTGGCTTCCCTGTAAGTGGAAAATGGTTAGTTTGTAGCAATCCTTTGGTGGTAAAAAAACATAATGCAAAAGTATATGGTCAAGCTCTGCCGAAATCACCCCCCATGTCCATTCCCCATCTAGATCTCAGGGTTATTGAGGGTAAAAATACCTTAATGTTTGGTCCTTTTGCTGGGTTTACTTTTAAATTTCTAAAATATGGGTCTTTTTTTGATCTGCCAAAAACAATCAAAATAAATAATATAGGAACTATGATTAGGGTTTTTTCAAAAAATATTAGCTTACTTCTTTACCTTATTAAACAATCTCTACAGTCAAGTAAAAATAGAATGGCAGAGCTTAAGTATTTTTACCCTGATGCATTGGACGAAGACTGGTCTTTGATGGATGCGGGAAAGAGAGTTCAGATAATGAAAGGATGTCCTAAGGAAGGGGCTAAGCTGGAGTTTGGCACTGAAATAATATTTACTAAAAACAAAACGCTCGCGGCATTAATAGGTGCTTCCCCAGGGGCTTCGGTTTCTGCTCACTCAATGCTCAACGTCATGACAACTATGTTTAATCTTACTAACGATAAAACCATCAAAGAAATGGTTCCAGGGTACGGTATTTCGCTTAATAAAAATCCAAAAATATTAAGCCAAATCAGAAAAAAAATATACTCTCAGCTTGGTTTAAACTAGGCTTCTTTGTCTCCGAATTTCTGACAAACAAATACCACTAGCAACGCTGACGTTTAAGCTTTCTACTTGACCAAACATAGGAATTGACACAAGGGAATCACAGAGTTCGCGAGTCAGCCTTCTCATTCCTTTTCCCTCAGAGCCAAGAACCATCGCTATAGGTCCTTTTAAGTTCTCTTGGTATAGGTTGTGTTTTGCTTCGCCGTCTGTCCCAATAATGAATAACCCTTGATCCTTTAAGGTCCTAATTGTTCTACCAATATTGGTCACCGCAATAAAAGGGACGGATTCAGCTCCTCCACATGCTACCTTTCGTACAGTTGCATTAACGCCTACTGCACTATCTTTGGGGCATATAATGGCATGCACCCCCATGGCATCGGCGACCCTAAAACAGGCTCCTAGATTATGCGGATCTTCAACCCCATCGAGAATCAATAACAGCGGAGGTTCGCTTGTAACTTCCTCTAATACGTCTTCAATCGTTACATACTTTTGTTTAGACTCAAATATGTTGGCAATAACACCTTGATGCTTAGAGCTTGGAATCATTCCGTCAAGACGATCCTTTGAGCTGAGATGGAAAGCAATATCATTCTCTTTTATCAACTTTAATAAGTCTGCCATACGTGCATCATTTCTAGACTCATCAAGATATACATCCTTAACTGAGCTGGCATCCAATCTTATTCGGCTTGTTATTGAATGAAATCCATAAATAATTTTTTTATTACTCATTTCCGCTTTCTTGTATTTCGTTTTCGATCGGTGTGATTTTTAGTTTTAGGGGGTTTTTTCGTTAAGATAACTTTTCCCTCTGCATCAATAAGGGAAAGATCAATTTTTGAAGTTTCTAAATCAACACGAACAACCTTAACTTTTAATCTATCACCTAATCTGTAAGATAAATGTGTTCGTTCACCAATCATGGCATGCTTACTTTTATCAAAGGTAAAGTAATCGTTACCAAGCTCTGTTACATGAACAAGCCCTTCTATAAAGATTCCGTCAAGCTCAACAAAAAGTCCGAACCCGGTAACACCGGCAACAGTGGCGTCATAGACTTCACCAATTTTATCCTGCATAAAATAACATTTTAGCCATGATTCAACATCACGCGTTGCTTCGTCAGCACGCCTTTCTGTTCCGGAGCAATGCTCACCCAGTTGAGCTATATCTTTTATATTTAATTTTCTTTGCTCGACCTTTGCTTTAATTGCCCTATGCACAACTAAATCAGGATACCTTCTAATGGGCGAGGTAAAGTGAGTATAAGCCTCATAAGCAAGGCCAAAATGGCCTTTATTTTGATCGCTATATACCGCTTGTTGCATTGACCTTAACAACACTGTTTGCAAGAGGTGTGCATCAGGTCTATTAGCTACCTGTTCAATCAATTGCCCGTAATGTTTAACTGTGGGTTTGTTACCGCCGTCAAGAAATAAACCAAACTCAACAAGAAAACCCCTTAGGTTTTCTAATTTTTCTTCTGTCGGCGTTTCATGATTTCTAAATAACGCATCTACATCTTTATCCAATAAAAACTCCGCTGAACATACATTGGCTGCCAGCATACATTCCTCAATTATTCGGTGTGCTTCATTGCGATAGATAGGTTTGATATGATCAATTTTTCCATTATCCGTAAAAACAATCGACGTTTCTGTTGAATCAAATTCTAAGGCTCCCCTCTTTTGACGCTGATTAAAGAGTAACTTAAAGACACTTTGAAGATTATTTAAGTCGCCATGGACAGCGCCATATTTTTCTGTGAGCTGCAGATTGTTTTTATTGAGTATTTCATCAACTATGGTGTAGGTTAATCGAGCTTTTGAATTCATTACTGATGAATAAAATTCATAAGATGTCACGAGACCAGATGCATCAATGCGCATGTCGCAAACCATACATAACCGATCTACTTGAGGGTTGAGAGAGCATAAACCATTTGACAGCGATTCTGGAAGCATGGGTATAACTCGACGAGGAAAGTAAACGGAATTACCTCTCTCTAATGCTTCTTTGTCTAGATCGGACCCCATCTCAACATAAGAGCTTACATCAGCAATTGCAACAACTAACCTCCATTCATTGCCTATGGGCTCAGCATAAACGGCATCGTCAAAATCTCTTGCAGTTTCTCCATCAATTGTAACCAAAGGCAATTCACGTAAATCAATCCTTCCTTTAATTACCTTCGGATCAATCTTTTCGCCAAATTGATTGGCTTGATTTAATGCTTCGCTAGAAAACTGATAAGGAAGGTGATGTTTTCTTAATGCAATCTCAATTTCAATACCGCTATCTGTATAACTGCCCAACACTTTAATTATTTTACCCATAGGCTTTTCTCTTAGGCTTGGTTGAGTTGTAATTTCAACTTCCACAACCTGACCTTCTTCTGCCTTCATGTCTTCATCATAAGGTATTAAAATGTCCTGATTAATTCTTTTGTCTTCGGCTGCAACAATAGTTACTCCGTTGCTTTGAACTACTCTTCCAACAATTACCTTGTTAGCTCTATCTAGAATTTCAATAATAGTTCCTTCAAGCCTTCCTTTTCTATCTTGCCCTGTAACCTGAATCATCACCCGATCACTATTAAATACCTTAGACATCTCTCTTGGAGAGAGAAAAACATCTTTATCTTCCTTGTTATCGGGAATTAAAAATCCAAAACCATCCGGATGCCCCATTACCTTTCCAGGAATTAAGCTTAATTTAGTTGCAATGCACAAAACATCTTTTCGATTGATGAGTATTTGACCTTCACGTGCCATTGCCCTGAGTCGTTTTTCAAAAAATATTAACTCAGTCTCTTTAATGTCTAAAGAACCAGCTAAATCATTTTTTTTAACCGGAATCCCAATTTCAGCCATTACTTCTAGTATCAGCTCTCTACTGGGTATAGGATTTTCGTATAATGTTAATTCACGTTCTTTTTGTGGATCTTTTTCTCGAATATTAGGTGTGTTTGTTTTTTTTGTTTTATTTGTCATTAAGGATAGTTTTATTAATTATTATAGGCATACAAGTCTGCCATGTTACGCCCTATCCCATTAAAATCCAAACCAAAACCATACACATAAATATCAGGCACATCGAGTCCAATATAATCAGCCTGTATTGGTTTACTCTTCCCAATAGCTTTATCAAAAAGCACTGCTGTAGAAACTTCTAAAGCACCCTTCACTAAAAGTCTTTGCTTAATAAAAGCAAGAGTATCTCCTTGGTCTAAAATATCATCTAACACTAGAATAGATCTGTTTTTAACAGCCTCATCAGGAGGCTCATAGATTAATTTAATGTTATCAGTACCGATATTTTTGGCATATCTACTGGCATGAAAATAATTAATAGTCACTTCGAAAGTTAACTTAGGAATTAGGTGACCGGCAAAAGGAATAGCTCCTGAAAGAACTGGGAGCACCAGAACGTGTTGATCTCGATAAGTCTTATTCAATTTTTCTGCCATCTCACCTATAGAGGTTTCGATCTCATTATTTGAAAAAATAACCTCAGAGCTTGATATTAATTCCGCTAACTCCATGAAGCCAGCCTTTTCTTTAAGTAATCACCGAGTTCACTGCCAAATACTTTATTTTTTAGTGCTAATTCAATATTTGCTTTGATAAAGCCTAATTTATCCCCACAATCATAACGAACTCCATCAAAGTGATAAGCGTAAACTGGAAATTCTTGCAATAAGGATTTTATGGCGTCGGTTAATTGAATCTCATTACCGGCTCCAGGATTAGTTTTTTCTAAGAAAGATAAAATATGATTCGAGAAGATATATCTTCCTACCACACCAAAATCTGAGGGAGCTTCGTTTGGATGAGGCTTTTCAATGATATTGGTTAATTTTTGCATATTTAACTTATTGTCATTAGTAGCTATCATCCCATACTGCGAAGCATCTTGTTTTGCAACCTTTTGGACTGAAATAAGGGATGATTGATTATCGTCATAATTTTCAACCATCTGCCTTAAAACACCTTTATCTGCATCAATTAGGTCGTCTGCAAGAACAACTGCAAATGGCTCGTCACCTAGGACCGGCTTTGCCTGTAATATCGCATGCCCTAAACCTAATGGCTCACCTTGTCGCAAATAAATGCAAGATGCATGCGAAGGAATGATATTGTTCATTTGCTGGAAAAGCTGCTTTTTATCCTCAGTTAAATTAGCGGATATTTCAAGGGATTGATCAAAGTGATCTGTTATTGCTCGTTTGGTTTTCCCTGTAATAAAAATTAAATCGGTGAACCCTGCATCTAATGCCTCCTCTACAGCATATTGAATAAGAGGCTTGTCCACTACCGGTAGCATCTCCTTCGGAGTTGCCTTAGTCGCTGGGAGGAATCGAGAGCCATGCCCTGCGACGGGAAAAACGACTTTTTTTATTTTCATTTGTATTTACCTTGGTATATGGCTAATAAGATTAGTTAAATAATAACATTGCCGTTTAGGGAGTTCCGACATATTTAGCTATGATTATCCCAAGACTGTTTTTGTTTTAGATCGGACTTTTTATCCTCAACCCAGTAGTCACCTGAATCAGTTGACTCTTTCTTCCAAAAGGGTGCTTCAGTCTTTAAAAAGTCAATAATAAATCTACAAGCATCAAATGCATTATTTCGATGTGGGCTAGCTACAATTACTGCGACGATAGGATCGTTTGATTTTAATACTCCTACTCGATGCACTATTGTCACTGCCGATAAGTCCCATCTGGAAAAAGCCTTTTTTTCAATATCATTTAAAACTTTTTCTGTCATACCTGGGTAATGTTCAAGATGCATATCTAAAAGTATTTTATTTTCACTTACATCAAAATCACGGACATAACCAATAAAACTGACTATGGCTCCGATATGGCTACCCAATGCTTTTATCTCAGTAGTCATTTTTTCGATAGAAAAATCTTCTTTTTGAATTTTTACCATTTACCCTCCTGTAATTGGAGGTAAAAAGGCTATTTCATCGCCTTCGTTAATTAATGTGTCCCAATCAACAATAGAATGATTAACGGCGACACGTATAGTGGAAAACCGCTTGGATAATTCTAGCCAAGGTCCCTTCTCATTATCTGCATAAAAATCTAATAGCTCCCGCACTGACATTATATTTTCCGGCTTGGTTACCTCCATAGAATCACTATTAAATAATTCTCTTAAGCTGGCAAAAAATAGAATATTAATCTTCATTAGAGTTTTCTGGATGAATTTTATCTTCAAATTCTAGAAGTGCATTTGGATCATCATGCAACTCAACTCTTTCTATCTGGGAAAATCTTCGTGATATTTTTTGGCTAGATATATGAACATCCTGTGCATTTTCATGGGCAAGCCTTATATTGTCTGCAAGTTTTTTCATGCGGCCATCAAATCGATCAAAGTCTTTACCAAGCTTTCCAAGCTCCGACTTTATGATGTGAACTTGTTTTCTTGTTTCAACATCTTTTAGAACAGCCCTGGCAGTATTTAATACCGCCATGAGTGTAGTCGGAGACACTAACCAAACTTTCTTAGCCATGGATTCCTGAATCAGCTCTGGATGATAAGCATGGATTTCAGCGAATACTGCCTCGGCTGGGATAAACATCACGGCACCATCAGAAGTTTCATCAGGAATTATATATTTTCTAGCGATGTCTGAAATATGCTTTTTTACATCAAGTTTAAATTGTTTTTGTGCTTTCGCTTTATCGATATCAGATGAATTGATTTCGAACATTTTTTGGTAGTTTTCCATCGGGAACTTAGAGTCAACAGCAACTGTTCCAGTAGGGTCGGGAAGGAAGAGGACACAATCGGCTCTCGACCCATTTAAAAAAGTGTGCTGAAGTGCAAAGCTATCCGGAGGTAAGATATTTTTTATTAATCCTTCGAGTTGTAATTCACCGAATGCACCCCGAGATCTCTTATCACCCAATAACTCTTGGAGACTGACCATGTTGGTGGTTAGTCCATCAATTTTTTTCTGTGCCTCATCAATGGTTGCAAGTCTTTCCATAACACTTACAAAGGTCGCATTAGTCTTTTTAAACCCTTCTTCTAAGCGCTCATGAACTTTACCGGTAATTTCTTGTAAACGGTCATCAACTGATTTGGTTAGATTTTCAACTGAGTTAATCAATTGTAGAGAAGTATTTTTTAATGAATTTTGAAGGCTGTCTTGTTGAGATTTTCCTTGTTCTGAAAGAGTTGTATGTAACTTTTCAATCACATCTTCACGAATTTTAGCTAATGATTCTTGCTGGGATAATTGCAGCTTTTGCAAGGACTCTCTAGTAGCAGTTAATTCGTCACTTACTGTCTTATTAAACCGATCCGATAATTTATTAAGTGCATCATTAATATCAACAAGCATTTGGCGGTGTTTTTCTTCCAGAAGATTCATTGTCTTGTCTTCTTTTCCTGCACTGAAGAGCTTCCACAATATTATCAGGCTTATAACAACTATCGAACCTAATAATGTCTCTACTATCATTATTACTTAGCTGCTTGGAGTGCTTGAGATATATCAGCAATAATGTCATCAATATGTTCTATACCAACCGATATTCTTACCATCTCCTCACTCACTCCAGCTGCTTCAAGTTCTTGAGTACTAAGTTGTCTGTGAGTGGTAGAGGCTGGATGACAAGCTAATGATTTGGCGTCACCGATGTTTACAAGTCTTAAAATCATTTGTAATGCATCAATAAACTTTGCTCCAGACTCTTCTCCACCCTCTATTCCAAAGCTGATGATCCCTGAAGCATGCCCGCCGGTAGTTTTTTGGCAATTTTTAAAATATCTACTATCCTTCAATCCTGCATAATTAACCCATTTAACTTGCTTGTGATCTTGTAAGTATTGGGCAACAGCCATGGCGTTTGAACAATGCCTTTCCATTCGTAAACCAAGGGTTTCAAGTCCTTGCATAATAAGAAATGCACTATGGGGAGACAGTGCAGCTCCTGTATTTCTTAGCGGCACTACCCGACATCTTCCAATAAACGCTGCTGGGCCTAATGCTTCTGTATATACAACGCCATGGTATGAGGGGTCTGGTTCATTTAGCATAGGAAATTTTTCTTTGTCTTTAGACCAATCAAACCTCCCAGAATCAACAATAATGCCTCCTATGGTTGTCCCATGCCCACCAATATATTTAGTCAGCGAATGAATGACAACATCTGCGCCAAAGTCAAAAGGCTTGCATAGGTAAGGTGTTGCTACTGTGTTATCTACTATCAAGGGGACGCCATGTTTATGAGCAATTTTAGCCAAAGCTTCCAGATCGACAACATTACCCAAGGGGTTACCAATAGTTTCACAAAATAAGGCTTTGGTATTCTGGTCGAACGCATTGTCAATTTCTTCAAAATTTTCAGCATCGACCATTTTCACAGTGATACCTTGTTGTGGAAAAGTATGAGCAAATAAGTTATAAGTGCCTCCATATAGCTGGCTTACACTTACTATGTTATCTCCTGTACGAGTTATGCATTGAATTGCATAAGTAATAGCTGACATTCCTGATGCAACTGACAGCGACGCAATTCCACCTTCCATCTCAGCAACTCTTTGCTCAAGTACTGCATTAGTTGGATTCATTATTCGCGAGTAAATGTTCCCTTCAACTTTTAAGTCAAAAAGATCAGCACCGTGTTGTGTATTGTCAAAAGTGAATGATGACGTTTGGTATATGGGGGTGGTTGCAGCTTTTGTTGTCTTTTCTGACTCGTACCCGTGATGCAAGGCGATTGATTCTAGCTTCATTTTAGGCTCCTTAAAATTACTTGTGCAATTAAATTATATTTGTAATTTTAACAGAATTAATTTTGCTATGAAGGCTGTTCTCGCTCATTGATACTCACTGATGGATAATGCATGACAATTTCATCAGCCCCTTCTTTTGTAAGTTGAATTAAAAGCATTACATTTTCGCCAAAATCCTTATCAAGAATAATGCCATCATTCTTTTGAATTACATTAGTAATTATTTCTAACATATTGTATTTAATGGTTAAATTATAATAAAATAAAGATACGAAAGGAGTTAGTTTTGTTTTCGATAACGCCATCATTCCAGCTTTGCTATATGCGCGTGCCAAGCCCCCTGTGCCTAAATTGATTCCACCGTAAAATCGGACTACTGCTAACCCGCTATTGGTAATATGTTTCATTTCTAAAATGTTTAGTAAAGGTTTTCCCGCCGTACCGGAAGGTTCACCAGCATCATTGAAATAGGAGTCGACGCCTGATTGAGTCTTAATTTGGTATGCAAATGCAATGTGGTTACACCCTGGATTTTTTTTTTGAATGTTATGAACTTGGGTTAAAAAACCACTCCTGGATTGAGCAACCAAAGTGTATCCAATGAATTTGGATTTATTTACAACAAGCTCTTCTGACTGGGAGGCCTGATCAATAACATCCAATCAACTAAGCCCTTCTATTTTGCCTTCTTTATCGACTGACATATTCTCACTTGCTGGTTTCATAGGCAACCCTGGCATAGTCATAACGGACCCACATATAATGACTAAAAATTCTGCTCCTCTGGCTAGCTTGATCTCTTTCACTATTAACGAATGATCTGAAGCTGCACCCTTTAATGCTGGGTCACTTGAAAAGGAATACGGTGTTTTGGCAATACAAACAGGGAATTTCATGTATTTAGTAGCAAGGTCTTTTAGCTGCTCTTGAGCTAAGTCCTCATAAATAACCTCTTTGGCATGGTAAATATTTTTAGCTAAGGTATTAATTTTTTCTTGGATACTATCATTATCTTTATACATGAATTTAATGGGTGAGTTTTTCTTGCCTTCTGTTAGTAGTAATACTTTTTTTGCTAGCTCGATCGCCCCCTTTGGGCCCTCCCCCCAATGACGGCATACAACTGCATCAAAACCTAGATTGTTTACAGCCTTTTGAACAAAGGCTATTTCTTGATCCGTATCCGACGCAAAGTGATTTATCGCTACTACGACGTTCTTACCGTAATGTTCGTTAGAATTTTTAATATGTCTTTGCAGGTTCGTAAACCCTTCTTCTAGAGCGTTCATATTTGGCTCATTTAAATCCTTAACCTCAACACCCCCATGGTATTTAAGAGCTCTTATAGTGGCCACAATAACAATAAGATCTGGGTTTAGCCCAGTTTTTCTACATTTAATGTCAATAAATTTTTCTGCGCCTAAATCCGCTCCAAACCCAGCCTCAGTGACAACATAATCTCCTAGATGCATAGCAAGGTTTGTCGCTGCAAATGAATTGCATCCATGAGCAATGTTAGCAAAAGGTCCACCATGAATAAATGTTGGTGTGTGAGCAATGCTTTGAGTAAGGTTGGGCATAAAAGCATCTTTAAGAAGGGCCACCATAGAGCCCTGAGCTTTAAGATCTTTAGCTAGTATTGGCTCCTTCGTTGAATCTATATTTTTTGCAACCTCTATCTCACCCAATCTTTTTTCCAGATCAGGCAATGAGGTAGCTAAGCAAAAAATGGCCATCACTTCACTAGCTACCGAAATATCAAATCCGGTTTGATACTCATATCTTGCATTTTGAACTGAAATTTTTCTCATTGAACGATCATTCATGTCCATACAACGCTTAAATGAGATACGGTCTACATCAATACCCAGGGTATTACCATGGTAGATATGGTTATCAATTAGGGCAGATAGAAGATTGTTTGCGGAGGTAATGGCATGAAAGTCACCCGTAAAATGTAAATTTATGTTTTCCATAGGGAGTACCTGCGAATATCCTCCGCCTGTAGCACCACCTTTCATTCCAAAAACTGGTCCTAATGACGGCTCTCGAACACAAATCACGGTTTTTTTCCCTAAGCTATTTAATGCATCGGCAAGACCTATTGTTGTGGTAGTTTTTCCTTCACCCGCAGGGGTTGGGCTCATTGCAGTAATTAAAATAAGCTTTCCTTGCTGGCTAGGCTTCTTAATTTTTCTTGCATCTATTTTTGCGATATAAGGCCCATAATTAATTAGCGCATCTTTTGAAATTCCAACTAATTCTGCAATTTCTTCAATGGGCTTCAGTTTCGCCTCTTGTGCAATACTTAAATCTGATTTCATAATGTCAAATTTTTTTTATCAATTAAATATATTACCCGAATTTTTAATTATATTTGCCTTTTTTGAAGGATCATTTTTAACTCATGATCAGTCATATGAGGTATGAACATTTTAATAAAATCACATGTAAAGGCTCTAACAAAAGTGTCCTGTCTTATGCCTATAAAAGTAGTGCTTACTGGGAACAAGTGACTGACGTCTTTAGCAATCAAACCTGCGTCTTTCTCTTTGTCAAAAGCCATCTCTGCAATTAGGCCTATACCTAAATCAAGATTTACGTATGTTTTAATAACATCGGCATCAATAGCCGTTAACATAATGTTAGGTTCGACATTAGCCTCCTTAAAAACTTTAGAAACTATCGTACTTCCTGTAAATGCATAATCGTATGTAATTAATGGGTAGGAGGCTAAGTGCTGCAATGTAATAGATTCTTCTTGCTCCAATGGGTGTCCTTTTGGCATAACTAAAGATCGATTCCAAGAATAACAAGGTATGCAGAAAATTTTGTCATTCACACCTATCGTTTCCGTTGCAATACCAACATCAGCCTCTCCCTTAAGAATCTGCTCTGTTACCTGGCTAGGGTTGCCTTGATGAATGTTTAAATTTATTTTTGGGTATTTTTTGACAAAGGTTTCGACCACTTTTGGGAGTTTATAGCGGGCTTGGGTATGAGTGGTTGCAATCGTAAATTTCCCTTCATTGTTATTTTCGTACTCTGCTGTAATATTTTTAATATTCCTACTTTCTCTAATAATTTCAGATATTGATTCAAAGACTTTTTCCCCAGGATCAGTTAACCCAACTAATCTTTTGCCATGCCTTTGAAAGATTTTAACCCCAATTTCTTCTTCAAGAAGTTGAATTTGCTTGCTCACACCGGGTTGAGATGTATGCATCGTTTTTGCAGCTGATGAAATATTAAAGCTATTTAACACCACTTCATAAATACAGCGTAATTGTTGTAATTTCATATATATTAAAAAGTTATATTAATAGAAGTTATTATTATTAAAATACTATATTAAAACCTGCTATATTTCATCCTATTTTATTGAATTTAACTGATTTTTTATGGGTATAGAATATTCATTATCTGGATTTGTTGTAGGCTTGCTAGTAGGGTTAACTGGTGTGGGTGGAGGTTCACTCATGACACCGCTACTGGTAATTATTTTTAAAATTAACCCTGCTGTTGCTATTGGTACCGATCTGCTTTATGCAGCAATAACAAAATCGTTTGGAGTGATGAGCCACAATAAATTTGGGCATATTGATTGGTGCATTGTTGGGCGTTTGTTGATTGGAAGCATTCCTGCGTCTATATTGATGAATCTGTATATTCAGGATATCGATCTAAGCTCAGAAAGTACTATTAGCTTTATTGAGATGTCATTGGGGGTAGCTCTAATTTTTACTTCCTTAGCAGTATTGTCACAGCCTTTAATTATCAACAAAACAAAAAAAGATGGGTGGAAGCCCTTTAAGCATAAAAATATTGTTACTATTTTATTAGGCTTCGTTCTTGGTGGAATGGTGACGCTCACCTCAGTTGGTGCCGGGGCTTTAGGGGTAACTGCTTTGCTTCTCATTTATCCAAGAATGAAAATTAAAAATATAATTGGGACTGACATCGCTCATGCGGTTCCACTGACCCTTTTTGCAGGTCTTGGTCATTACCAATTAGGTAATGTAGATCTTGTGTTGCTTGGTTCACTTCTAATTGGATCAATACCGGGTATTTGGATTGGAAGCTATTTAAGCTCCAAGATAAATGAAGATAAACTTCGATACATCTTAGTTCTAATCCTCGTGGGTGTAGGAACTGAGTTACTAATAAACTAACAAGGTAAGTTATGTATAAATATGATGCGATAGATCAAAAGCTGGTCGATGAAAGAGTTAACCAGTACGAGGGGCAATTATCTCGATACCTTAATAAAGAGCTCTCGGACGAGGAGTTTAGACCATTAAGGCTTCAGAATGGTCTGTATATACAACGGCATGCACCGATGTTGCGTGTAGCCATTCCTTACGGACTATTGTCCTCAGTACAGCTTAGAAAATTATCACTGATAGCTGACAAGTATGATCGCGGTTATGGTCATTTCAGCACACGACAAAATATTCAATTTAATTGGCCTATGCTGGAAGACACACCAAAAATACTAAAAGAATTAGCTTTGGTTGAAATGCATGCGATTCAAACATCAGGAAATTGCATTCGAAATATTACTACTGATCAGTTTTCCGGAGTTACGCCCGATGAAATAGTTGACCCAAGGTATGTTGCAGAAATTATAAGGCAATGGAGCACATTCCATCCTGAGTTTGCCTTATTACCAAGAAAATTCAAAATAGCAGTAACCGGATCAAAAAAAGATCGTGCAATTGTTCAGGCACACGATATCGGCTTGGAGTTTTTTCTTAATCAAGAAAACAAAAGGGCAATTAAAGTTTGGGTTGGTGGTGGGCTTGGACGAACTCCGATTCTGGGCTCGGTAATCAAAGAAGATCTAGCATGGGAACATATTCTTACATACTGCGAGGCAATTCTTCGTGTCTATAATCTCTATGGAAGAAGAGATAATATGTACAAAGCTAGAATTAAAATTCTTGTTAAAGCCTTAGGGATTGAACATTTTAGGGAGCTTGTAGAGCAGGAATGGAAGTTTATTAAAGATGGGCCGAATACAATAGACGAGTCTGAGTTAAAAAGAGTGGCTTCATTCTTTACTGACCCACCTTATGAGAAACATACCCAAAACAAAATAAACGACCATCTTGATAACAAATTATTCAAGCAATGGCTTGATCGATGTACTCATTCACATAAAAATAAAGGATATAGGTCGGTAACCTTATCATTAAAAGCTAATCATCAGGCTCCTGGAGATGCGACTTCAGAGCAAATGCGTTTGGTTGCTGATCTAGCCGATGAATATAGCTTTGGAGAGGTGCGTGTATCTCACGAACAAAATTTGATTTTAGCTGATGTGCAGGAGGATAACTTATTCGATCTTTGGGAAAAAGCTAAGTCTAAAAATCTAGCCACACCGAATGTTGGCCTTTTAACAGATATTGTCTGCTGCCCGGGAGGGGACTTTTGTTCATTAGCAAATGCCAAAAGCATTCCTATTGCGGAATCCATACAAGAGGTATTTGAGGATATGGACTATCTTCATGATATCGGCGAGATTGACTTAAATATATCGGGCTGTATGAATGCCTGCGGACATCATCATGTAGGACATATTGGCATTTTAGGTGTCGATAAGGATGGAAGTGAATGGTACCAGGTCACCTTAGGAGGAAACCAAGGTAACTTTGCAAGTATTGGTAAAGTTATAGGCCCCTCATTCTCAGCTGAAGAAATGCCTGCAGTAATAACTAAAATTATTGGGACATATACTGCGCAACGACATCTAGATGAAAGTTTTATTGATTGTGTAGTTAGGATTGGATTAGAGCCCTTTAAAGTAAGCGTTTATGGTGCTAAAGAGGTTAAGTCATGAGCTCTCAACTGATTACAGATAATGCGATTGTAAAGGACGAATGGGTTACTGTTATTCCGCCGGAAGCTGCTAAAGAAGTGAGGAAGCAAGCTGGTAAAGTCGTTATGTTTAAACTAACTGGAGAGGACTCCCCTTCTGAGGATCAAATTAACGCTACTGTCCTGCCAGAGAGTGGAAAAATCTTACTTCCGCTTAAGGTTTATTTAAAAAATAAAGATGCGTTAAAAGATCGATTAGCCAATAACGAAATTGGGATCTGGGTTGATACGCATGAAGAAATTGAATCATTTAAAAGTGAGATAAATGATATTAATCAATTCCCTCTCATTGCAGTTCGAGTTGGTAAATTTGCTGATGGAAGAATTTTTTCTATTGGCACTCAACTGCGTATTAAGTTTCAATACAAAAATGATCTAAGGGCTTTTGGAGATGTATTAAGAGACCAATTATTCTTTTTGAAAAGAACCGGTTTTAATAGTTACCTCATCAGAGAAGATAGAGATCCACATGATGCTCTTTTAGCGTTAAATGATTTTAGTAACCCGTATCAAGGGGCTGCCGATAACTCAAATCCAGCATGGAAAAGATTTGATCGAAATCAACAAGGAAGTGACTGAGTCTATGGATAATATACAAAAATATAATGAACAATTAGCAAATAAATCTCCGCAAGAAATTATGGAATGGTCATTTACGCTCGGGTCTGCACCCATTCTGACAACAAATTTTAGGCCATATGAAGTTGCTATACTGCATCTATGTACCAGCATCCTACCCAACCTAAAGATTGTATGGTGTGACTCTGGGTACAATACCAAAGCCACTTACGTTTACGCAGAGAAAATTATTGCTATGTTAAGTCTAAATATTCAGCTTTATTCACCGAAGCAAACTTCAGCGTACAGAGAGGTTTACATGGGATCTGTTCCTGATATTGATGATCCAAAACATAGCGAATTTACTGAGCAAGTAAAATTAGAGCCTTTTAGACGGGCAATGGCTGAGCTAAAGCCAGATTTATGGGTAACAAATCTTAGAAAAGGACAAACTGCTTTTAGAGATGGTATAGGCATCGCATCGCAAACAGGAGCGGGATTATTAAAAATAAGCCCTTTTTATAACTATTCTGATAAAGAGCTAGACTCATACATGCTGGATTATGGCCTGGTAAATGAATATGATTATTTTGATCCAACTAAAGTAGATGAGAAGCGTGAGTGCGGACTGCATAACAGAGAGGGTAAATAATGAAAGAGAAGATAAGCCATCTAGACTGGTTAGAATCAGAGGCAATTCATATTATGAGGGAGGTGGCGGGGCAATGTGCTAATCCAGTTTTGCTTTTTTCGGGAGGTAAGGACTCGTTATGCCTATTAAGAATAGCGGAAAAAGCTTTTAGGCCAGGGCGGTTCCCCTTTCCTCTTATGCATATTGATACGGGGCATAACTATCCTGAAGTTATTAATTTTAGGGATAAAAAAGCCAATGAATTAGGGGAGAGGCTTATTGTGGCTTCGCTGGAAGATTCAATGAAGAAAGGTACGATAGTATTAAAACAAGATGACGAGCCAAGAAATAAGTACCAGTCGATTACTTTGCTTGAGGCAATTGAAGAGCATGAGTTTGATTGCTGCATTGGTGGAGCAAGACGTGATGAAGAAAAAGCCAGAGCAAAAGAACGTATTATGAGCTTTAGGGATGAGTTTGGGCAATGGGACCCTAAGAATCAACGACCCGAATTATGGAATCTTTATAATGCAAAAGTCCATAGAGGGGAAAATATCAGAGCGTTCCCCATTTCTAATTGGACTGAAATGGATGTATGGCAGTATATTGAAAGAGAGGAATTGGAGCTGCCAAGTATATACTTTGCTCACAAAAGAGACATAGTGAAACGATCTGGGGCAATTGTTCCTATAACCAATGTGACCCCCGTAAGACCTGGTGAGGTAGTGGAAAATATTACTGTACGATTTAGAACGGTAGGTGATATTACCTGTACAGCTCCTGTGATAAGTGAGGCTGATACAGTAGAAAAAATTATCATGGAAACAGCGTCCACAGTAATTACTGAGCGCGGGGAAACTCGCCTTGATGACCAAGTTTCTGAGGCATCAATGGAGCAACGAAAAAAAGAAGGTTACTTTTAATGAACGATACAAATAAAAACAATACGGTGCTCAGGTTTTTAACCTGTGGTAGTGTCGATGATGGCAAAAGCACATTGATTGGAAGGTTACTATTTGATACTAAAACAATATTAACTGATACTCTAAGTCAAATCGAAAAATCATCCAAAAAAAGAGGAATGTCTGCAATTGATTTGTCCTTGATTACAGATGGTCTTCAAGCAGAAAGAGAGCAAGGTATTACCATAGATGTTGCTTATCGCTATTTTAGTACTGGTACAAGAAAGTATATTATAGCTGACGCACCTGGGCATGAACAATACACAAGAAATATGGTTACTGCCGCATCAACTTCTCAACTTGCCATTATTTTGATTGATGCAAGAAAAGGCATCCTCACTCAAACCAAAAGGCATTCGTTTCTTACGAAGTTAGTTGGAATCAAGCACATTGTTATTGCAGTAAATAAAATGGACTTAATTGAGTATGATCAAGAAAAATACCAATCTATATGTGATGATTATAAAATATTTGCATCTGCAATTCAGTTAGACCAACCTGGAACCAAAATTCAATTCATTCCTATGTCCGCATTAAATGGGGATATGATTGTGGATAGAGGAAGCATGATAGATTGGTACAAAGGCCCTACCCTCCTTGAAGTGCTTGAAAAACTTGATACTAGGGAGGACATTAAGGAGTCGGCTCTCAGACTTCCAATACAATATGTATGTAGGCCAAGGGATTCTGATAATAAAGAGTTGCATGACTTCAGAGCATTCATGGGTAGAATAGAATCTGGCTTATTACAAGTAAATGATAAAATAAAAGTATTGCCTTCAAATCAAGAATCAACAATTAAAGAGATTCGAATTGGTGATAAAATTTTAAAGAAGGGAATATTTGAAGAGTCCGTAACCGTGTCACTTCATGATGAAATAGACGTTTCAAGAGGTGACATGTTGGTTCATGCTCATGACGAGCTAAGGTCAACAAAAGGCTTTACAGCCAAAGTTTGCTGGTTGTCTGAAACAAATTTATCAACAAATAGAACGTACTTAATAATGCATACATCAAGGACATCAAAAGCAAAAATTGCGAGTATTAATAGCAAGATAAACATTAATTCATTAGTGCTAGAGGAGGCAAGTGACTTAAAAACTAACGATATTGCTGATGTAACGTTTAAATTAGCCCAGCCTCTCATTGTTGATAAGTATGCAAATAATAGAGGTACTGGTGCATTTATTATTATTGATGAGTCGACATTTCATACCGTTGGTGCCGGAATGATCGAATCAATAGATTAGTAACAAAAAATAAATTAAAATAACGATGAATTTATAAAGGATTGGTTTATGACTTACGTAGTAACTGAAAGCTGCATTCAATGTAAATATACTGATTGTGTGGATGTGTGTCCCGTTGACTGTTTTGTCGAGGGTCCTAATTTTCTAGCCATTGACCCTGAGGAATGTATCGACTGTACGTTATGTGTTGCCGAATGCCCGGTTGAGGCTATATTTGCTGAGGACGATGTGCCTGAAGACCAACAGGAATTTATTGAAATTAATGCGAAGTTAGCAAAAGTATGGCCCATCATTACCGCCAAAAAAGATGCGTTACCTGATGCTGACGATTTTGCGGGGCAGGCAAATAAAAAAGAGTTATTGATTGAAAGCTAAACTACCTACCTTATTAGTTCTTTTATTAGCTTTGGCTTTTTCACCAGGGTGCAGTAACTTTGTAAAAAAGGTCGAGGGGACTGATAATATTAATTTAGTAGATAATATGCAGAGTTTAAAGGAATGTTTAGACAAAGGTTCTAATACTGTAAGAATTACTGGTTATGCTGAACGTCTCCCAGAATATATCCACGAAGACTTAATACAGCTTAGCAAGAATGCTGCCCTTCAGATGGGTGCTAATACAATAGTTATGGCTGAGTTTAATGAAAAGGGAAGAGGATCCCAGTCTGCAACGTTCAACGCCTTTTTATGTAACTAGGCTATTGGCGCGTTTCCACAACGAGGTTTTACGTATCGAAATTATTCCAAGAGTCAAAAGTATAAAAAGTCCCAACGAAAGTCCAAAAGTTGAAAACCATAATAAAGGGACTAAAATTCCGGCAACTATTGAAGAAAAAAACATTTGAGAGAATGCTTGGCCAGAAGCCGCGGTTCCTCTTATCTTTGGAAACTCATCCAATGCAGCAATTGAAATTACTGGCATTACTGCTGCCATTCCAACATTATACAATGCAATAAAACCAATATTGATGGCAGGAATATTCTCGAAAAATAAACAAAATATTAAATTGGATATAACGACTAGTAACATCCAGTAATAACCTACTCTTAAGAGTTTAGAAGGGCTAACTCTTCCCGCCGATCTTTTTGAGATAAAAGACCCAATCATCATTCCTGCTACTGTTGGTATAAACAAATAACCAAACTCTGAATAAGAAAAGCCTAAATGATCCATAAGAAAAACTGGGCTAGCTAAAACATAGATAAAAAATGCAGAAAAATTAGCAGAAACTGCTATTACTAAGAATAAGAATTCATTATTGCTTATTAACAATTTATACCTATTGAGCACGTGTGAATAAGAAAACGGAAGTCTCTTGCTTAACGGCATTGTTTCGGGAAGCTTGTAGGAGCTCATTACGATCATGAGTGCTGCATATAATGCCAAAAACAAAAAGATGGAGTGCCAATCAAAACCAAGTAATAATCCACCAATCATTGGAGCTATTGCCGGTGCAACTCCAAAAATAATTTGTATTGTAGCCATAACTCTTTGTGCTTGAGCCCCCTCATACAGATCACGTACCATAGCTCGGGCTACAACATTGCCTGCTCCCCCGCCAATACCTTGTAGTGCTCGAAAAAACCACAACGATTCTACTGTTGTTGATAAGGCACAGCCAATCGAGGCTCCAAAGAATAATGCCAATCCCCATTGAATGGTTTTTATTCGCCCAATTGAGTCTGATATTGCCCCATGAAATAACGTCATTATCGTATAGGGGACAAGATAAAATGTGAGTGATTGTTGAATGAATTCTGAGGACGTTGAAAAATCTTCAGCAATAATATGAAATGCAGGCAGGTAAGTATCAATAGCAAATGGCGCAAGACTTGCGAGCATTGCGAGGGTTATAACCCTAGAATTGAAAAAGAGACGCATTAACTGAATACTGCCTTAATTAAGGGACCGAATGAAATTCTGATAGACGATCTTTCTCTTCGCCTTCATTAATCCTTTTTGAATTTTTATCCGTTCTGAATATTATCGGTTTTGCCTGCAATTCAGGGTTTTGTGCATCAAGCACAGCTTTTTCAATAACATGCCTATTTGGTGATAACGAACATACAGGGTCAGCACTTTCTGCATCGCCGGTCAATAAAAATGCTTGGCACCTACATCCCCCTAAATCATTCTCTTTTTCAGGGCATGATCGGCATGGCTCTTTCATCCATTCATCGCCTCGGAATTTATTAAATGCAGGCGATTCATACCATGCCCCTTTAATCGAATCATCTTTTACGTTAGGAAATTCTAAGTTAGGAATAACTCTAGCTGAATGGCATGGAAGTACATCTCCGTTGGCTGTTACAATCATAAATACTTCGCCCCATCCATTCATGCACTTTTTTGGTCTTTCGGCATAATAATCAGGTACGACAAAGAATATTTTCATTTTATTTCCAACCTTGTCACGATACTGGTTAGTTACCATTTCAGCGTGATCAATTTGTTCTTTTGTAGGCATCAACTGATTTCTATTAATGAGTGACCACCCATAATATTGTGTGTTAGCGAGTTCAACATAGTCGGCTCCTAGCGCTTCAGCCATCTCAAGTATCTCTTTAATATGACCAATATTATAACGATGGATAACAACATTAAGCACCATTGGGTAGCCTCTATCTTTAATCATCGCTGCAACTTTTTTCTTTAGCTGAAAAGTTTTTGTATCAGTAATAAAATTATTAATTTCTTCAGTGATATCATGCATTGATAGCTGAATATGATCCAACCCACCTTTTTTAAAAGCATCAATTCGCTTGTCTGTTAAGCCAACTCCAGAAGTAATCAAATTACTGTAGTAGCCAAGCTGGTGAGCTTCTTCAACAATTATTTCAATATCATCTCTGAGTAATGGTTCGCCTCCCGATATTCCAAGCTGCGCTGCCCCTAAATCTCTTGCTTGATTCAGTACGCTTAACCATGATTTTGTATCAAGCTCATTTTGAGTATGTTTATCATAATCAGTAGGGTTATAACAAAATGCACAATGCAAAGGACATCGATAGGTAATCTCCGCTAAAAGCCATAGTGGTTGGGTGGTGGTGGTAGCGCTTGAAACGCCATTATTTTGTTCAGCCATAATTTTATTACCCTTTAGTTAGTCTTTTGTATCCACGCTTTTTCTAATCCTAGTTCTATCATACCGATAATATCGCCTTCCAGGTTTGGAGCATCTGGAAACTTAACTGTTAATAATTTAATAATTGTTGCAACAGTGGCCACTCCATCTACTAAATTTAACACCTCTCCTGCCCCTCCATTCAACTTGACCATGCCCTCTGGAAATAAAATGACATAACAATCTTGTGCTTTTTCCCACTGAAATCTGTGGTGATCTGCGATCTTATATATATCTTTATGTTCTATTGTCATTAGTTTATTGGTTGCCTTAAGTAGTCTCGATCTTCTACCTTAATATTAGATGATGCTAGCATGATTGAATCTGCAATAACCCATAAAACATTAAGTTTAAATTGAAGTATTTCTAAAGCTTGCTCTTGTGTTTCACGTGTTTTACTAAAATAATCAAGGGTTACACCTAAACCATGCTCCACATCCCGTCTCGCTTCCGTAAGTCGCTTTTTAAAGTATGTGAGGCCAGATTCATCGATCCATGGGTACATAGACGGCCATGAGCTAATTCTTTGTTGATGAATGTGTGGTGCAAACAATTCGGTTAATGAGGAGCAAACAGACTCTTGCCACGATTTTTGTTTTGCGAAATTTATATAGGCATCTACGGCAAATTTAACTCCAGGACTTACATGCTTTAAAGAAGTAACATCTTCTCGTGTTAGTCCGACTGCTCTACCTAAATTAATCCATGCCTCAATCCCACCGTCAGCATCTCCCTCTCCATCATGGTCTAATATTCTTACTATCCATTCTTTTCTGATTTCTTTCACGGGGCAATTTGATAAGATTGCCGCATCTTTTAATGGGATGCTTATCTGATAGTAAAAACGGTTTAAAACCCAGCTTTGTAGTTGTTCTTTGCTAAGTTTTCCTTCGTACATCATTACGTGAAAAGGATGGTATATATGATACCCCTTACCCTTCTTTCTTAGTCGATCTTCAAACTCGTCTCTTGTCCAAGGTTTTGTCATTTATATTTCCTTAAAGAATTATGTCCATACCGTCATATGACACTTCAATATTATGTGAGTTTAGAATTTTTCTTTCTTCAGAATCTTCTCTTAATATCGGGTTGGTATTGTTTATATGGATTAATATTTTGCGTGGTTTTTCTAAAGCGCTCAATGTTTCCATTATTCCGCCTTTGCTTGACTGATCCAGATGGCCCATTTCGCTTGCTAACTTATCATTAATTCCATGTCGGGACATTTCATCATTGGTCCAGACAGTTCCATCAATCAGTACCGCATCGGCATTAGCCATGTATTCCAAAACATGATCTTCAATAACACCCAAACCTGGCGCATAAAATAGATTTTTTCCAGTCTTTGTGTCCTCTATTTTATATCCGACATTATCTCCGGGGACAGTGTTATGCCTATGAGGCGAATATGGAGGTGCTTCACTTTTTAGGGGTACTGCTGTGAATATTAAGTTATCTGCTTTAGGGATCGAGTAAGGCACTTGTTCGGTAGAAACTTCATGCCAATGCACCCCTCGAAAATGCTCAAGAATATTAAAAATTGGATAGCCTGTAGTCATGTCTTCATAGACTGCTTTAGTGCAGTAAATGTCCCATGGCTTATCATGCTCCCTTAAAATCAATAAGCCTGTTGCATGATCAATCTGACCATCAGTAATAACAATTGAAGTTATGCCTGTATCTCTAATTTTTCTTGCTGGCTGTAACGGAGGAAAAGATTCGATTTGTGCTCTTATGTCTGGGGAGGCGTTAAATAGTACCCAATCTTCCCCATTGCCGCTTACAGTGATAGAAGACTGTGTTCTGGCTTTTAAGTTAGGGTTGTTGGCTCTTAAACCTGCACAATTTTCACAATTACAATTCCATTGAGGAAAACCACCTCCAGCACCGGATCCCAACACTCGTATCTGCATACCATTCCAATCTTAATTAAGTTAAAGCATGAATATTGAATTAGATTAATTAAACCTAACAGGGGAAAATATCTAAACCAAACTCATGAAATCCATGAGTTAGATAGAAATCGTTCTACCAAGTATCTTTGCTATAGCTGTTAACTCTGTCATTAAGGACTTTAATTCATCCGGATTTATTGCTTGGTCAGCATCGCACCATGCATCACATGGATTGGGATGCATCTCAACAAGCAAACCATCAGCGCCAGCTGCAATACCAGCTCGAGATAACGCTGCTACCATCCAGGCCTTTCCACCCGAGTGTGAAGGATCAATAATTACTGGTAAATGTGTTTCTTTTTTTAATACTGGAATAGCCGTAACATCAAGCACATTGCGGTAGTAAGTTTCAAAAGTTCGGATACCTCTCTCGCAGAATATAATATTATGATTTCCGCCAGCGGCTATATATTCCGCTGCCATGAGCCATTCGGATATTGTTGCAGACATTCCCCTCTTCAATATTACTGGGACCTTTAGCTTTCCTACCTCTCTAAGAAGCTCAAAATTTTGCATGCTTCTTGTACCAATCTGAATTACATCTACTTTCTGTTCAAGAAATTTATCTAAATGTCGAACATCGAGCAATTCAGTGACTATAGGAAGACCCTCTTTATCTGCTGCTTTTCTAAACATATCAAGACCATCAAAACCGGTACCTTGAAAACTATAAGGACTTGTGCGGGGTTTGAAAGCGCCACCTCGCATTAGCTTAACGCCGGCATCTTTTACGGCTTTAGCTGATTTAGCCATTTGTTCGGGAGTTTCAACCGAACATGGTCCAGAAATAATTTGTATGTTATCACCACCAATTAGGTGACCTGATATATCAATAACAGTATCGTCTTTGCGCCATTCTCTTGAAACAATTTTATAAGGCTTAACAATGCGCATTGCTTGCTCGACTCCAGGCAAGGATTCTAAAAGTTCTTGATCCAATAACCTTTCATCTCCAATTGCACCAATGACCGTCTTTTCTGTACCTTTTGAGACGCTTCCCTCCAGGCCTTTATCTTTTATTTTATTTAGCACACCCTCTATCTGCTCCTCGGTGGCATTATTACTCATCACAATAATCATAGTAATCCTATAGCTTACAGTTAGATAAAAATTTTATAAATTGATCGTTCTCTTCTTTTAAACCAACGCTGACTCGCAAAAATTCCGGTAACTTGTAGTTAGCAATAGGCCTAAGAATGATGCCATTTTTCAATAAATGCTGATAATACAGCATTGCATCAGTCTCGTCTTCTAATTTAAAGCTAACGAAATTCCCATGCGATGGAATATATTCAATTCCCAAGCTATCAAATGCTAATACAATCTGGTTCATTCCGTCATTATTTATTTTTCGGCTAAGCCTAATAAAGTCTTCATCATGGAGCGAGGCTATTGCAGCTTGCTGAGCAATAAAGTTAACATTAAAGGGTTGGCGAATTCGGTTCATTAACTCGATCAGTTTATTACATCCTGCTCCAAATCCAACCCTCAATCCTGCAAGACCATAAGCCTTTGAAAAACTTCGTGAGATAATAAGGTTTTTATAGGTCGTCAACCAGCCAAATGCAATAGATTTATTTTCTTCGTCTAGGTATTCATCATAGGCTTCATCGAGCACCACAATAATATTTGAAGGAACATTGTTTAAAAAATCCTGTATTTGATCTTTGGGTATTAAAGTTCCAGTAGGATTATTAGGGTTTGCTATAAATATCACCTTAGTTTTTTTTGTGATTGCGTCCCTAAAACTATCAAGGTCATGCTGGTAGTTTCGTGCAGGAATTTCTCTTCCTATCGCCCCAACAGATTTAACTACAAGTGGATAAACAGCAAATGCATGCTCCGAGTATATTGCTTCATCATCTACAGATAAAAATGTTCTTGCTACTAATTCAAGAATATCATTCGATCCATTTCCGAGGATTAACTGATCAGGATTAAGATTAAATTTTTGACTTAATGCATCTTTTAAATAAAATCCATTACCGTCAGGGTATCTCTGTACCTCACTCAGCGCCTCCGTAATGGCCTTTTTTGCGAGCGGACTTATTCCAAGGGGGTTTTCATTTGAAGCTAGCTTAATAATATTTTTTTCAGCAATATTTAATTTTCTTGCAACTTCTTTTATGGGAAGTCCACCTTGATAAGGCTCGATACTTTCTATATAGCTAGCTACTTTGATGGAGTTCATAAACTTAGCTTGCAGGGTAGGAACCTAAGACTTTAATAAAAGATGCATTTTCTTCTACCTGTTTAAGGGATGAGGACACACTTTTATCTAGCTGATGCCCTTCAACATCAATAAAAAACACATACTCCCACATACCAATTTTTGATGGGCGTGATTCAAGCTTAGTCATACTGACTTTATTTTTCGAAAATGGTGCTACGAGATCTGCAATAGCTCCTGGTCTATTTTTTGTTGCGACAATGATTGATGTTTTGTCATTGCCGCTGCGTAAAATATTATCTTTTGAGATTACTAAGAATCTTGTAGAGTTGTTAGATTCGTCTTCTATATTTTCCCATAAAATATTAAGTTTGTATAAGGTTGCTGCTTGACTGCTGGCAATAGCAGCTGCTTTAAGGTCTTTAGAAGCCAATCGTGCTCCTTCAGCATTGCTGGTAACAGCAATTTTTTCTACATGAGGCATGTTGTTAATTAACCAATCATGACATTGGGCCAAAGATTGACCATGAGCATAAATTTTATCAATATTTTTACTAGTTTTAGCTTTAGCTATCAAGTAATGATGAACAGGAAGTGTTATCTCACCACAAATTTTTAAATCTCTTAATAATAATAAATCAAGCGTTCTACTCACCGCACCCTCAGTTGAATTTTCAACAGGTACCACACCGTAGTGAGTTGTATCATTCTCAACATGATTGAAAACTTCATCTATGCTATTAACAGGCAATCCATCAATATTTTCACCAAAGTGCTGTTTTGTAGCTTCCTCACTGAAAGTTCCTAAAGGCCCTAAAAAAGCGATGCTCAATTTTTTTTCCAGGGCTCTGCAATTGGAAATGATGGCCTTAAAAATATTCACAATACTCTCAGCCTTCAGAGGTCCTTTATTATATTTCTTTAGGGATCCGAGTATTTGTGCTTCCCTTTCAGGTTTATAAATAACTCCATCATTTTTTAGCAGGCCTACTTCTTTAGCCAGCGATCCTCTTCGCGAAATTAAGTCGATAATTTCTTTATCTATCGAATCGATTTCTTCCCTAATTTTTATTAATTCTTTTTTCATGTGTTGTTTTTTTCAAACTCTTTCATAAATTGTATTAGTGCATTAACGCCTTCTATCGGCATAGCATTGTAAATTGATGCCCTTAAGCCACCAACCAATCGGTGACCTTTGAGCTGATAAAGACCTTTTTTTTCAGCTTCTGCTACAAAAGTCATAGTCAGAGAATCATCTTTTATTCTGAATGGAACGTTCATTCTTGACCGATTAGAAATATCAATATCATTATAATAGAAATCGGATTGATCTATAAAGTCGTATAAGACTGAAGCTTTTTTTATGTTGAATTTTTCTACTTCTTTTAAACCACCTTTCTCTTTGAGCCACTTAAAGACGAGCCCAGCCATATAGATTGAAAAAGTCGATGGTGTATTGATCATCGAGTTATTATCTGACTGTATTTTCCATGATAGAGTCGTTGGCGTTTTTTTATCTGCAAAATCTAACAGGTCGTCTCTTACAATGATTAGAGTTAGCCCTGCAGGCCCAATATTTTTTTGTGCACCGGCATAGATAACTCCATAGCTACTAACGTCAATTCCTCTAGACAATATATTGGACGACATATCACACACAATGGGCACTTCATCAATTTTTGGATCCTCAAAATACTCAACGCCATGGATGGTTTCATTTAAGCAAAAGTGAACATAGGCATCTTGCTTTGAAAAATTCCACGACTTCATATTAGGAGCTTGCGTATAGTTAATAGATTCTGATGAAGCAGCCATATTGATATTGCTGAAGACTTGTGCGTCGGTATAGGTCCTTTTTGACCAATACCCTGAGGCTACATATGACGCAGATCGATTGGCAAGAAGGTTCATGGGGACCATAAAGTTTTGGGTAATAGCACCGCCCTGAAGAAAGAGTACTTTATAATTTTTTGGGATGCTTAACAGGTCCCTTAGGCCGGCTTCTGCCTCCTCTATAATAGGTAGGTATTGTTTGCTCCTATGTGACATTTCCATTACTGACATGCCTGTACCATGCCAATCCAGCAGTTCTTCTTGTGCTTGGTTAAGTACAGCCCTAGGAATCATTGAAGGGCCTGCAGAAAAGTTATATTGGCAAGTCATCCTGGCCATCATCTATATGGTCAGACTCAACAATTTTCTCTATGCCTGATAACTTTTCTCCGTCAGATAAGTTGATAAGTGTTACGCCTTGAGTTGCTCTTCCTAATTCTCTTATTTCACTTACACGCGTTCTTATTAATACACCACCTGTGGTAATAAGCATGATTTCATCATGATCACCAACTAGCTTGGCTGCAACCACAATCCCATTTCTATCACTCACTTGAATTGCTTTTACGCCCTGCGTTCCTCTTCCTGATTTTCTAAATTCAGAAAGAACAGTTCGCTTTCCATATCCATTTTCTGTAGCGACTAAGACGGACTCTTCATTCGACGAAGCAATCAACAGGGATAATACCTGTTCAGTATCTGGGAGTTTCATACCTCTTACGCCGGCCGCATTGCGGCCCATACTGCGGACATCATGCTCATCAAACCATACGGCCTTTCCACCACTGGAGATCAATATAATGTCTTGCTCACCGTTAGTAACTCCGGCTCCAATCAGATAATCACCATTAGCAAGCTTGATCGCTATGATTCCTGATTTTCTAGGGTTAGAAAAATCTGAAAGTGGTGTTTTCTTTACAGTACCCTTAGCGGTGGCCATGAAGATATACTCATCATCAACAAAATCCTTCACGGCTAAAATAGCATTAATTTTTTCACCAGGCATTAAGGGGAATAAATTCACAATAGGCTTGCCTCTACTTATTCGGCTCCCTTGTGGGACTTCATAGACTTTCAGCCAGTAAACTTGACCTCTGCTAGAAAAACAAAGAATGTTGTCATGGGAATTAGCTACAAACATCTGCTCAATAAAGTCATCTTCTTTTGTACCCATTGCTTGTTTTCCACGACCACCTCTTTTTTGAGCTCGGTAATCATCAAGAACTTGCGCTTTAATGTAACCAGAATTAGAGAGTGTTACAACCATATCTTGAGGTGCTATTAAGTCCTCAATAGATAAGTCATAGGCGTCTGTAACAATTTCACTTCGCCGATCATCACCATACTGTGATCTGATTTCTGTTAGTTCCTCGGAAATAATGGACGTTACTCGCTCAGGCTTATTTAAAATATCTAACAAATCAATAATAGTAACCATAATTGCATGGTATTCCGTGACAATCTTTTCTTGTTCAAGCCCTGTAAGCCTCTGAAGTCTTAATTGAAGAATTTCTTGTGCTTGAGTATCAGATAACCTATATCCGTCTTCTTTTAGTCCATACAACACTGACAAACCATCAGGCTTGGAAAGATCCTGCGACGATTTTTTTAGCATTGATGACACTACATCGGACGCCCATGATCTTTCCATTAATTCTTTTTTTGCATCAGGTGGAGTGGGTGCAGATTTTATAATTTTTATCATTTCATCCACGTTAGCCAAAGCAACCGCAAGACCTTCAAGGATATGCCCTCTCTCTCTTGCCTTTTTCAACTCATACACGGTTCGCCTTGTAATGACTTCTCGTCGATGCTTTAAAAATGCATCAAGTATTTCTCTTAAATTCAATAGCCTAGGTTGTCCATCTATAAGAGCAACCATATTCATACCAAAATTGTCTTGTAATTGGGTTTGCTTGTATAAATTATTCAGTATAACTTCTGGAATTTCACCTTTCTTTAATTCAATAACAACGCGCATACCTGCTTTATCAGACTCATCACGCAAATCTGAAATTCCTTCAATTTTCTTATCACCTACTAATTCAGCAATTTTTTCTATAAATGTTTTTTTGTTAACCTGGTATGGCAATTCATCGACAATAATCGCCTCTCTATTTCCCTTCTCAAGAGGTTCGACATGGGTTTTACCCCTCATCACAACCCTTCCTCTGCCGGTCCTATAACCATCTCTAACACCAGATATTCCATGAATTATTCCTGACGTAGGAAAATCAGGCCCAGGAATAAATTCCATTAACTCATCGATTGATGTTTCAGGTTTTTGGAGCAAGGCTAACAATCCATTAATTACTTCAGTTAAATTGTGTGGAGGAAAATTTGTAGCCATACCCACGGCAATACCAGAGCTTCCGTTTATTAGAAGGTTAGGAATACGGGTTGGCATTATTAATGGCTCGTGTTCTGAGCCGTCATAGTTTGGTCCGAAATCGACAGTTTCCTTATCGATATCAGCAAGCATTTCATGCGATATTTTGGACATTCGAATTTCGGTATAACGCATTGCTGCAGCATTATCCCCATCAACTGAACCAAAGTTTCCTTGTCCATCAACCAACATATAACGCAAGCTAAAGTCTTGGGCCATCCTTACTATCGTGTCATAAACAGCAGTATCTCCATGAGGGTGATACTTACCAATAACGTCACCCACAATCCGAGCAGATTTTTTGTAAGGTCTATTAAAATTATTACTTAATTCATGCATAGCATATAAAACTCTACGATGAACAGGTTTAAGCCCATCTCTTACATCTGGTAATGCGCGGCCTACAATCACGCTCATTGCGTAGTCCAAATAGGACTTTTTCATTTCGTCTTCTAGGCTGACTGGGATCGTCTCTTTTGCGAATTGGCTCATAATTTCTCTAGGTTTTTTGGATAAGTTTTCATCTAAATTTTAGCATGTATAGGCAAGCTATTTAACCAATTATTGGCTATTTTAAAAGATAATTAAGGTCACCAATGATGTCATCAATGTCTTCAAGGCCAACAGCAATCCGAACCAAATTATCATTTATACCAACTTCAATCCTTTCCTGGTCAGAAAGCCTGCTATGCGTTGTAGTAGTGGGATGGGTTATAGTTGTTTTCACATCCCCGAGGTTGGCTGTAATGGATAGTAGCTTAGTCGAGTCAATAAGACTCCAAGCTTCACTCATTCCACCTTTTACTTCAAACGACAGTACACCTCCAGGACTAGATTGCTGAGTATTGGCCAACGCATATTGTGGATGTGACTCGAGTCCAGGATAGTAAACTTTCGTGACCTTTTTTTGTTTTTCTAGCCATGTTGCCAGCAACATAGCATTAGAAGAATGAGCCTGCATTCTTATATTAAGTGTTTCAAGGCTTTTGGTAAAAACCCATGCATTAAATGCGCTTAATGTTGGTCCAGCTGTTCTTAGAAAACCATAAACCTCAGTCATATCTTCTTTGCTTCCTAATACCGCTCCTCCTAAACACCTTCCTTGCCCATCCAGATACTTAGTTGCAGAATGAATAATGATGTCGGCACCATGCAATAATGGTTTTTGTAGTGCTGGGGTACAAAAACAATTGTCTACTACCAGCTTAATATTGGCCTCATGAGCTATAGAGGCTAAATCTTTAATGTTGCATAGTTCGGTCAATGGATTTGATGGTGTTTCAACAAAAAAGAATTTGGTCTTGTTAGTAATTGCCGCCTTCCACTCTAAATCTTCTTTCAAATCAACATAGCTTATGTCTATACCCCATCGTTTCAATATATTGTTGAATAATTGAACGGTTGTTCCAAAAATACTCCGTGAGACCACGATATGGTCACCGGGTTGGCACAAAGACATGAAAAGAGAAAGTATCGCCGACATTCCACTTGAAGTAGCGACGCATTGCTCAGCCTCTTCCAACGAGGCTAACCGCTCCTCAAAAACTCTAACGGTAGGATTTGTAAAGCGAGAATAAACATTTCCTTTTTCTACATTCTTAAATCTATCCGAAGCCTGTTGCGCATTTTCAAACACAAAGCTTGATGTTAAAAACATTGCTTCTGAATGCTCCCCTTCTTCCGTCATATTAATACCTGCACGGACAGCATTAGTGTTAAATTTATTTGGTAATTTATTCATTACGATTTATTCACTTTACCTAATTTAGACAAAAAAAAACCCAAACAGCTGCTGATGGGTTTACCCGCTTTAGCTGTTTTTTAGAGCGCCCGCAAGCTGAATTATTCAAATCGGCGCTAACCATTCTATATTATCCATTTCATTTAAAATAAATCAAGGTGTAGCTAGGCATGCTGCTCCTCATTTTCCGATGAGTAATTTAATAAATTTAAATCTAATTGACTACTGGGAATGGACTCATTGTCACCATCCTTATCGGCTCGGGCATTTTCAATATTAGCCAGATATGCTTCATCTATATCGGCTGTAATGTATTTACCATCAAAACATGAACAATCAAAGTCTTTGATAGCAGTCGTTTCTTGAGTAATAGTCAATTTTAAATCATCTAGATCTTGATATATCAGTGCATCAGCACCAATTTCATCAATGATTTCATCATAAGTTTTATTGTGAGCTAAAAGTTCATTTCTCGAAGGCATATCAATACCATATACATTAGGAAATTTTACTGGTGGGGCTGCTGATGCAAGATATACATTTTTTGCTCCGGCATCCCGAGCCATCTGAACTATCTCTTTAGAAGTGGTGCCCCTTACAATTGAATCATCAATCAACAAAACATTCTTACCCAGAAATTCAAATTTAATAGGGTTCAATTTTTGTCGCACTGATTTTTTTCTGAGAGCTTGCCCGGGCATAATAAAAGTTCTACCTATATAGCGATTCTTAATAAACCCTTCTCTAAAATTAACATTGAGCTTTAACGCAACCTCTTGAGCACAAGGGCGGCTAGTATCTGGAATAGGAATCACTACGTCAATGGATAAATTAGCCCAGTCTCTTTTAATTTTTTTGGCCAAAGTGCCACCCATATTTAGGCGTGTTTGATAAACCGATACTCCATCAATAACTGAGTCAGGACGTGCAAGATAAACGTACTCAAAAATACAAGGGGTCTGTTTTGCTTGTTGAGCGCATTTTTTTGAATAAAAATTACCATCCAAATCTATAAAGATTGCTTCACCTGGCTCAACATCACGCAACAATCTAAATCCCAGCATATCTAAGGCGACACTTTCGGAGGCAACAATATACTCAGGACCAGCCTCAGTCTCTTTAATACCTATAACAAGGGGGCGAATACCATGGGTGTCTCTAAAAGCTAGTAGGCCAAAATTAGCAATCATAGATACTACGGCATACGCTCCGTTGCATCGAGCGAATACCGAAGCTACAGCTTCAAAAATAATGTCTGATGTTAATACGTTGTCTTGAGTGGATTCTACTATTGAGTGAGCCAAAACATTTAACAACACTTCGGAGTCGGAGTTTGTATTGAGGTGTCTAAGATCAAGCTTAAACATATCGTCTTTTAGCTTATCGGCATTTGTAAGATTGCCATTGTGCGCAAGGACTATGCCGTAAGGAGAATTTACATATAACGGCTGAGCTTCTGCTGACGAAGATGAGCCTGCTGTGGGATAACGAACATGACCAATCCCAGCATTACCCTTCAATGTTTTCATATGGCGTGTATGGAAAACATCCTTAACGAGACCGTTGTTTTTATGCATATGGAAACGACTGCCATCGCTTGTGACTATGCCCGCAGCATCTTGCCCTCGATGTTGTAATACCAGCAAACCATCATACAAAAGTTGATTGACAGGTTCGTTAGCAACAATTCCTATGATTCCACACATAATTTCTTCTCAATTAGGTCAGAATATTGTCGTATTTTACATCTTTAAACCATTGTTCGGGCAAATATGGCAAAGTATTTTCAACAGTATTTTTTATGATTGGTATATAGATAGAGTTAGCCCAGCCTGGGTTGACGGAAAAAGAAGTTCTTTCCAAAACCATAATAAGAATAAAAATTATTAGCACCCCTCGAATGAAACCAAAAATGCCGCCAAGAAGAAAATTAGACAATCCCAATCCCACACTTTTAACGAAACGATTAAAAACTTTAATTATTAAAGATGCAAAAATAAGTATGAGCAGAAAAATCGAGATATAAGCTGCAATATATTTCACATTACTTTCAAGTTCAAAAGGAATGAGCGCATAAAGCGAATCTGAAAAATAGTTAGCGCAATAAAAAGCTAGGACCCAACCACTTAAAGCTAGAAGTTCCCGAACAAAGCCCCGAAAACATCCAAGAACAAGTGAAATAAGAATTATGGTGATTATTGAGTAATCAATTGCTGTCATTTAATTAGCTTGCTGCTTGATAATGCCAGGCAATTTGGCTTCTTTTATTTTTGCTAGTGCAATTTTCGCTTTAGCCTTGTCGTCAAAGGAATTGGTGATTAATTGGATTCTCTCCTGCCCGTTCAATGTGATTGGTATTTTTCTTGTTTGCAGTCCAATGCTATCAATTGCTTTAGCTAACTTTTCTACCGTTTTGTTGGTTGAAAAAATCCCAACTTGAATAAAAAAGCCATTTTGAATATTTGAGCCTTGGCTTTGAGTTTGCTCGGGGTAATCCGATAACGAAAGGACGCTCAATATATCTTCGTTATAAGTGTCGGTAGCCTTTTCACTCAAAGCATAGTCACTCATCTCAAGAAACGATACCTTAACATTGCCCTTTTTGTACTTACCTGTTCTGTCTTCGATAAAAACATACGACAATCCAAGCAAAATCAATAGGATCGTAGTTGCCCCTAACAACCTTCTTTTGGCACGTTTAATTAAAATGCTTTCTTGAAAAGTTTCTTTATTATCTGACATATTTACGTTTCACCAATGCTTTCTGAAATTACTAAAAATGAACCAAACATTAATATATTATCATTATCATGGGCATTCTTTAAAGCTTCTTTATAGGCGTGGCGAACTGTTGGAAACTTTTCTACAGTGACTGTTGGCATGACACTTTTTAATGCCTCCTCAATACCCTCGCATGACAATGCTCTGTCTGAGGAAAGTTCTGCAATATACCATTTATCGATAACATTTATAAATGGCTGAATAATTGATAAAACATCCTTATCTTCAAATACCGAAAAAATAGCGGTGGTTATGCCATCTAACTTCGCCTCCATGAAATTATTGGCTAAATTGTTGGCTGATTCTGGATTATGAGCTACGTCAACAACAACTAAAGGATTGTTCAGTAGCACCTCAAAACGACCTCTAATTGATGCATCCGATATCCCCTTCTTTATCGCCTTAATAGAAATAGGTATGGTGCTATTCAAAAGCTCTATACATCTTAGCGCTCCAGCTAAGTTAACAATTTGATGAATTCCCTTAATTTGAGGTAATGGAAGATCAGAGTAACTCAGATCGTTGCTAGTGTAGCTCAGTGACTTATCATGAATAACTAGATTATAATCGTTACCAAGTAAAGACAGGTTGGCATTTATTTTATTTGCCGCACTGATCATGCTAGGAATAGGATTTTTATGATTAATGATTGCCGGGATATTTCTTCTGAAGATTCCAGACTTTTCAAATCCGATTTTATCAACACTATCACCAAGATAAGCTTGATGATCCAAACTAACAGTGGTTATTAATGAAATTGTTGGGGAAAATATGTTAACCGCATCCAGGCGGCCCCCTAAGCCTACCTCAAGAATAGCTATGTCCACCGCCTCGTCATTCATACACTTAACTGCTGCTAACGTAGTAATCTCAAAATATGTTAATGGAATATCTCGGCGACTTCTTTCAATGTGGTCAAGGGCAGTAACAATAGCTTTGTCATCAACCTCATGCTTATTAATACGAATGCGCTCGTTAAAGCGTAATAAATGCGGAGAGGTATAACAACCAATCTTTAAATCTGATGCATGAAGAATTGATTCTATGAAGGCACATACAGAACCTTTGCCGTTTGTGCCACCTACGAGAATAATGGGAAAATCCGGGTAAATATTAGCAAGATCTTTTACCTCTCGAACACGCTCAAGAGTTAATTCAATTTCACTGGGGTGTAACTTTTCAATATAGTCGAGCCACGCCTCAAGACTGTCTTTTTTAGATAGCTTGTTAAGCAATGTCTAACGCATTAAGTGTGAAATAATCTTAGCAATAGTTTTACGCATCTGCCTGCGATCTACAATCATATCTATCGCCCCATGTTCGAGAAGAAATTCAGACCGTTGAAATCCTTCAGGGAGCTTCTCTCTAACGGTTTGTTCAATAACTCTTGGTCCTGCAAACCCAATTAAGGCTTTTGGCTCAGCCATAATGACATCACCTAACATGGCAAAACTAGCCGATACACCACCCATTGTGGGATCAGTCAATACTGAAATGAAAGGAAGCTTTTGAGCGCTTAGCTTAGTTAATGCTGCACTGGTTTTAGCCATCTGCATAAGTGATAGCAAGCCTTCCTGCATTCTTGCTCCTCCACTTGATGTCACACACACAAATGCAGCTTTATTTTGTATCGCCTTATTAAGCCCCAGAACAAACTTCTCTCCTACTACAGAGCCCATAGACCCACCCATAAACTTAAATTCAAAGACAGCCATAACAACTGGCATGGATTCAATAAATCCCTCAGAAACTACTAGCGCATCGTTTTCTCCAGTATTTTTTTTCATTGAAACGAGACGGTCTTTATATTTTTGTGTGTCTTCAAATTTTAGCGGATCTGTAGCACTTATTTTTTTTCCAATCTCATTCTGATTAGGAGTATCTAACAAAAGTTTGATGCGGGACCTGGCACCTATCCTATTATGAAAGCTACAATTTGGACAAACTTCGCTATTTTTCTCTAGCTCAGATCTATAAAGCGTTGATTGGCATGAAGGGCATTTATGCCAAAGTCCTTCAGGAATATTTTTCTTTAGGCTGCCAACAATCTTTTTAATTTTAGGGGAAACATTTTTTAACCAGCTCATGATATTTTTTTCATCTTATTCAATTGCATCTTTCATCTCACGCATAAGTTTTTTAATGTTATCAATCAATGTGTCTTTATTTGACTGTTCAATTTCAAGCACGATACGACTGCCTATGACAACAGCATCAGCAATAGCTGCAACCTCTTTTGCCGTTTTAGCATCCCTTACTCCAAAACCTACGCCCACAGGTAATTTGGTAAACTTTCGCACATTATTTACTCTTTCAGTTACCTGTTCTATATCAATATTAGCTGAGCCAGTAACCCCTTTAAGAGAAACGTAATAAATAAAACCCGTTGCTTGGTCAACAATAAGCTGAATTCGATCATCTTCGGTTGTAGGTGATAGGAGGAAAACGCTATCAATGTCATTTTCTAATAATAGAGAGACAAACTCTTTAGACTCTTCAGGTGGATAATCAACTGTAATTACCCCATCAACTCCAGCCTTTTTAATAGAGTCGACAAAATTAATAAGTCCTATAGCTTCGATAGGGTTTGCGTAACCCATTAAAATAATGGGTGTATGTGTGTTATCTTTTCTAAAGTCTTTTACTAAATTAATAGTTTTATTAATGCCGACATTATTCGCCAAAGCTCTTTCGCTTGCTCTTTGGATGACAGGCCCGTCTGCCATTGGGTCAGAGAAAGGGATACCTAACTCAATCATATCTGCACCAGAGTCTACTAGCGCATGAAGAAGTTTGACCGTCATGTCAGGATGGGGATCGCCGGCGGTGATAAAGGGTATAAGTGCAGTCTTTTTATCTTCCGCTAAGCCTTTAAAAGTTGTTTTTATTCTAGACATAAATTTTATAAGGAGATGTTTGAAATACTAGCTACAGTATTAATATCTTTGTCACCCCTTCCTGATAGATTAACCAAAATTACTTGATCTTTAGGCATAGTGGCCGCTAATTTTTCTGCATAAGCAAGAGCATGACTTGTCTCAAGGGCAGGAATAATCCCTTCAACCTGACATAAGTTATGGAATGCTTTCAAAGCATCATCATCGGTGACCGCAGCATATTCTGCCCTTCCAGATTCTTTTAACCAAGCATGTTCAGGCCCCACTCCAGGGTAATCAAGACCCGCAGAAACTGAATGCGTTTCAATAATTTGTCCTTCTGAGTTTTGCATGAGGTATGTTCTGTTTCCATGCAGCACTCCGATGCCACTATTAGAAGTTAACGGAGCGGCATGCCGGCCAGTTTCAATTCCATCACCAGCAGCTTCTACCCCGATCAGACGAACATTTTTGTCGTTAATGTAGGGATGAAAAATACCCATTGCATTCGATCCCCCACCAACACATGCAATAATTGCATTTGGTTGTTGGTTAGCAATTTCCGGCATTTGAGTTATACACTCATGACCTACTACCGAATTGAAATCTCTGACCATCATAGGGTATGGATGCGGTCCTGCAACCGTCCCAATGATATAAAACGTATTCGAAACGTTAGTAACCCAATCCCTTAAAGCTTCATTTAAGGCATCTTTAAGCGTTTTTGATCCACTCTCCACTGGGATCACTGTCGCACCCAGTAATTTCATTCTGTAGACATTTGGAGACTGGCGTTTTACATCCTCAGCTCCCATATAAACAACACATTCTAAGCCAAGACGTGCGGCAATCGTTGCCGTAGCGACTCCGTGCTGCCCAGCACCGGTTTCAGCAATGACTCGAGGCTTACCCATTCTTTTAGCTAACAATGCTTGGCCGACCGTATTATTAACTTTATGAGCGCCTGTATGGTTTAAATCTTCTCGTTTTAAGTAAATTTTAGCTCCGCCAATTTGATCAGTTAGACGCTCGGCGAAATAGATTGGGCTAGGCCTACCAACAAAATGCTTTAAATCATGATGAAATTCAGCAAGGAACTCTGGATCATCTTTGTATTTTGCATACATGTCTCGCAATTCATCAAGAGCTTCAATTAATGTCTCCGCAACAAATGTTCCGCCAAATTGACCGAAATGGCCGAACTGATCCGGTAAATCATAAGGTTGCATTTCTTACTCCCAAAATAAAATTTTCCATTTTTTTATAATCTTTCTTGCCCTTTAATACCTCTACACCACCACTCACATCGACTGCATATGGGGTTGTATGCCGTAACAGATCAGTAATATTTTCATTATTGAGCCCGCCTGCAATTATCAAAGGTTTCGACTCTTCTGCTGGAATTAAATTCCAATCAAATGTTGTTCCAGTTCCACCTCTAGCCTTCTCAGAGTATGTATCCAACAAGAGCGCTGATGCTGAATTGTAATTCGTTTCATATTCTACCAAATTAACTTCGCTTTTTACTGAAAATGCTTTGATGTAAGGCAAATTAAATTGATTGCAAAACTCTTCATTTTCATCACCATGAAACTGCAAAAGATCAAATTTAGCAACTCTTATAGCATCCTCTACTTCTTCTTTTGATGGGTTGACGAATAAACCAACTTTGCTGATAAAGGGTGGTAACGCATCGATAATAATTGATGTATTAAGGGGCGTAATATAGCGAGGACTCTTTCCTACAAAGACAAAACCAAGGGCATCCGCTCCTAGGAGCGAAGCGTTCAAAGCATCTTCAATGTTAGTAATGCCGCATATTTTAATTTTAATTGTCATTTTTACTAAAGATATTTACCGAATTATTTATTTGGGGAAGTTTCCACTTATCATCATACTTTATATTTGATAGATATAAACCATTCGGCATAAAGGTTGGTGGTGCAAGTGTACGGTCTTTTTTTGACAATAAATCATCAATAAACCCAACGCTATCTTCATTTTTTGCGACATGGATAACGGCAGCAATCATATTGCGTATCTGATGATGTAAGAAACCATTAGCTCGAATAGTAAAAAGATAGGTATTGCCGAATTGTTCGCAACGAAATTGATTTATGGTTCTAACAGGCGACTTTGCTTGGCACTCGGATGATCGAAAGGAGCTAAAATCATGCGTACCCTCAAAGCATTTACATGCTGCCATTAAATTATAGTCATCTAAATCAAAATAAGTCCAACCTGCCGTTGCATGAAAAATAGCAGAATTATTTGTATCTTTAATTAAAAGGTATTGATACTCTCTTTCCAAAACAGAATGACGCGCATGAAAGCTATCGGATATATTTTTAGCCCACCTTACTTTAATGGAATTCGGCAGAAAAGCATTCACACCTTTTACCCAAGCAGTTAATGGTCTATTTTTTGTAGTATCGAAATGGATAATTTGCCCAAGGGCATGTACACCGCTATCAGTTCTTCCGGATGCATGAGTAATAACCGTGTCTTTGGCAATTTCAGTTAAAGCGCTCTCAATCAGACCCTGTATTGTCTTTACGTCTGGTTGCTTTTGCCAACCAGAAAATCCATATCCATTGTAACTAACTGAACAAGCTATTCTCATATCAGCAAAAATTGAATAGTTAAAAATGCGACCGCAAAAGAGCCAGACCAAAAAAAGTCTTTAGTACCGAATGTTACAAGGGGTAGGTTTGGTTTAATCTTCTCACTATAATCTGAATTTATTTGCTTTGCTATGTCCGCACCAAGGCTATTGAAGGTAAATTTTGCATTGCGATAAAAGTCGAGGTACTCAAAGGTAAGAAAAACTCTGGCAATTAAACGCTCTTTTTTAACACCAAAATAAGTTACAAAAAGGCATGCTTTTATAATGCTGGTGGTAATAAAGTCTCTTGGCAAGACTTTCATTAGAATAAACACAATAGTAAAAATATTGACAAGCCGAACAATATTAAACCCAGCCAACACTAAGCCCTCTTTTGTTATTGATAAAGGGCCATAAAAATATAAAACCTCGCCGGGCACTGAAAATAAAAAAACAAGTGCGATTGTTGCGATAAAAAATTTTATTTTACGCAGAAAGACGAATATATTCATCGATAGCAGTGCTGAAAGAAGAAATAGCAGGACTAGAAAAACAACTTGAATGGCTAATGAAAGCCCCCCAATACTAAAAAGCAGAAGAAGCCCTAAAAATAAAATAGATCCATTAACCATTTTAAATTAATACTTATTGGTCATATTTTTTCTAATATTTTTTTTGTAGATATACTCATCAACAGAGGTTCTTATTGGATCTTTCGGCAAGGTTCTTAATGATGCCCTTTTTTTGGTTAAGAATACTAATAACCCACCTAAGATAGCAAAAAGTATCATCAAGACATACACTAATCCTGAGCGAGAATTATCCTCAGGCAAGCTTGTTTCATCCATAATAACTTCCTCAATAATGTCTTCTTCCTGAACAGCAATGGATGACACAAAGTCTTGATTATCTATTGCCTCCAAGACCTCTTCTTCTGCTGGCTGAATACGTTCTATTTCTGGTGCTTTGTCGACCTGCGTTATCTTTTCTTCCGATTTAATCGCAACCTCATCTACCGAATTTGCCTTGCTCACCAAATCAGTTGACTCATTAACCTCCTTCAACTCTTTTCTTAATCTTTGAACCTCAGCTTTAAGCTTAGATAGCTCTAAATTATTTTTCTTCTTCGGTGCTGTTGGTTTTTTTTCTGAAACTTTTCTTAGATTCTTATTTGTTATTTTTTCCCACTGTATGTTTTGTTCTTTTAATATTTTTCTAGCTTCTAAATGTGATAATTTTTGAAAGTAATCTTTAGTGGGTAACGATATTTTTTGACCTTTATTAAGTCCATTAATATTGTTATTTGCGAAAGCAGCAGGATTTATTTGAAATACTGCAACAGCATATTGTGCAGTTGTAATGCCTGAGATATTATTTTCTCTAGCAATTTGAAATAATGTTTTCCCTGGTTTTGAGACGATACTAGTGGCTTTTACTTTTTTTGATACCTTAGGCTTGGTATTGTTGGCATTATTTTTTATTGTGACTTCATCTGCGGGTCTATCAGCTTCTTTCTTTGTTGGTGGATCAAGCAATACGGTATATTCCTTAAACAGCCTCCCTTTAGGAGAGTCAATTTGAATTAATAAGTCTAAAAAAGAATCCTTTACCGGTTTTTTTGATTTAAGTATTAATGTAGGGACTTTTCCTTGGCTCTCTAATAAATCAATGCTGATATCTGAATGAATTGCTTGTCTTTGCATCCCTTGAGATTTATAGATTTCTGGTGATGCAATCGAATATTTCACCTGCTCTAGATTGTCTCCCTTTTCAATTCCTACTACTATCTGAGCATTGAATGCTCTCTCTTGGGTAGAGTTAACCTGAATTTTTCCTAATTGTACGGCCTGTCCAGCCTGACTAAACATTGTGACAATAATTAGTAGAAATAATCTTGAACGCATACCCTGCTACCCCTCTTTTTGAATCAATATGTTCATCATTCGCCTAAGCGGCTCTGCTGCCCCCCAAAGCAATTGGTCGCCTACAGTGAATGCAGATATTAGATTATTACCAAGATCAAGCATTCTTACTCGCCCAATTGCAATATCCAATGTTCCTGAAACTGAGGCTGGTGTTAAGCTCTCAATACTTTCTTGCTTGTTATTAGGGATGAGCTTAACCCACTTATTACCATTACTAATTAAATTATTAATTTCCTTTATATTTAAATCTTTTTTTAATTTAATGGTGAGTGCTTGGCTATGAGAGCGCATAGTTCCGATCCTTACACATAAGCCATCCACCTTAATAGAATCAAAATATCCGGATAAAATTTTGTTTGATTCAGCTTGGCCCTTCCACTCCTCCTTACTCCTTCCATCTTCTAGGTCTTGGTCTATCCATGGAATTAAACTTCCAGCCAAAGGGACACCAAACTCAGTTGTTGTAAAACTTTTTGCATGCATTTTTTTCTGAGTATCCTTATCCAGATCAAGAATATTATAACTTTTATCCTCAATTTTATTAGCTACAGAACTATGAAGCTCACCCATTTGCACTAATAGCTCTTTCATATTTCTTGCTCCAGCACCACTAGCTGCTTGGTAAGTCATTGAGGAAACCCATTCCACTGCATTGCTTTCAACTAATCCTTGAATAGCCAGAAGCATCAATGAAACTGTACAATTGCCTCCGACCCATGTTTTATTTCCATTGATATAGGCTTGTTCGATTGCATCCCCGTTAAGTGGGTCTAAAACAATCAGCGCCTCTTTATGCATTCTTAGCGTGGATGCAGCATCAATCCAATGACCTTTCCATTTAATATCTTTAAGTTTTGGATAGACCTCTTCTGTATAACTACCACCCTGACAGGATATGATGATATCCATCTTACCAAGCTCGGAAATGGAATACGCGTCCAAAAGACATGATTCTTTATGAGAATAGCTTGGTGCTTTTTCGCCTACCTGTGAAGTAGTAAAGAAAAAGGGATCGACTTTATCAAAATCTTTTTCTTGGGTCATGCGCTCCATTAAAACAGAGCCAACCATACCTCTCCAACCAATAAATCCTATTTTTTTCATTTACTATATTCGCATTCGTTCAATAATAGCATCGCCCATTTCCTCACATCCTAAAATTGTTGTTTTCTCTGAAGCTATATCTTCAGTACGGTAATTATCTTTTAATGCTTGCTTTACAGCATCCTCAATAATGTTAAATTTTTCTAGATCGTTAAATGTGTATTTAAACATCATCGCTAAGGACAAAATTGTCGCAATAGGATTCGCTTTGTTTGTTCCGGCAATGTCTGGTGCAGAGCCATGGCTTGGCTCATACATGCCTTTATTATTTTCATCTAACGAAGCTGAGGGCAGCATTCCAATGGATCCCGTTAACATTGATGCTTGATCAGATAATATATCCCCGAAAATGTTACCCGTAACAATAACATCAAATTGCTTGGGGTTTTTTACCAGCTGCATTGCTGCATTATCTACGTACATGTGACTTAGCTCAACTGAAGGATATTCACCTGCCGTCTCTGTAACAATCTTTCGCCATAATTCAGTCGCCTCTAGCACATTCGCCTTGTCTACAGAGCACAATTTTTTTGATCTTTTTTCAGCGGTATTAAATGCAACATGGGCAATTCTTCTAATCTCAGATTCCGAGTAACGCATCGTATTGATACCTTCTTGCTCACCCTTATCATTAATGGATATTCCACGGGGTTTTCCAAAATATATATCTCCAGTCAACTCTCTAACAATTAGAATATCCAGTCCTGAAACAATTTCAGGTTTAAGGCTTGATGCATGAACCAGCTCTGGAAACATTATTGCTGGTCTCAAATTGGCAAATAAATTCAGGGCCTGTCTAATTCTTAAGAGCCCTCTTTCCGGGCGCATATCCCTTGGAAGTGAGTCATACTTCCAATCTCCTACTGCACCTAATAAAACGGCATCCGCCTCTAGGGCAAGATTAAGAGATACTTCGGGGAAAGGGTCGTTGTGCAACTCGTATCCTGCTCCCCCAATAGATCCATACTCTATTGCATCAGAGAGATTAAAAGCATCAAGCACTTTGACTGCTTGTTTAATTATTTCAGGGCCAATACCATCTCCTGGAAAAACTGCAATCTTCATAAGGCTTCCTATTTAGTTAGCCAAGGAAATTGGCTGTGATAGTTATTCTCAAAATTCTTAATATCAACACTATGCTTCAAAGTTAACCCGATATCATCAAGGCCCTCTAATAGGCAATATTTTTTAAATGCGTCAATATCAAAATCATACTTATCCGAACCGTCAATTATAAATTGGTTTTCAAGATCAATAAGCAGTTTCAGGCCTTGTGAGCTTTGGGATTTATCAAAAAAGGTATTCGTCAACTCTTTGCTTATCGCAATAGGAAGAATTCCATTTTTAAAACAATTGCCGTAAAAAATATCTGCAAAGCTGGGGGCTAAAATTATGCGAATGCCATAATCAAGCAAAGCCCAGGGCGCATGCTCTCTGCTGGATCCACAGCCAAAATTCTCTCTGGCCAATAAGATGGTTCCTTTTGCGAACTGTGGCTTATTTAAAACAAAGTCAGGATTTATTTTTCTTAAGGTAGAGTCTTCCCCCGGCTCCCCTTGATCCAAGTATCTCCATTCATCAAATAAATTGGGACCAAAACCTGATTTTTTAATAGATTTTAAGAATTGTTTTGGAATTATTGCATCCGTATCTACATTTGATCTGTCGAGAGGTATAACAACGCCTTCATGCCTTATGAGTGGTAGCATTTAGTCTAACTCCCTCACATCAATAAATTTTCCATGAATAGCTGCTGCTGCTGCCATTTGTGGGCTGACCAAATGCGTCCTACCCCCTTGACCTTGCCTGCCTTCAAAGTTTCTATTTGAAGTTGATGCACACCGCTCACCTTGCTCTAATCGATCTGCATTCATTGCTAAACACATAGAGCAACCTGGATCGCGCCATTCAAATCCTGCGTCAATGAAAATTTTGTCTAAGCCCTCTTTCTCTGCTTGGGCTTTAACCAAGCCGGAGCCTGGTACAACTAAGGCTAGCTTGATATTCTTAGCAATTTTTTTTGCTTTCACAACTTGTGCTGCGGCTCTCAAATCTTCGATTCGAGAGTTAGTGCAGGACCCAATAAAAATCTTATCAAGTGTTATGTCCGTGATAGGCATACTCTCTTTGAGGCCCATGTAATCAAGTGCACGCTGATATCCTTTTTGATTAGATTCTTTTTTTTCTGCTTCTGGACATGGAATGCTTTCATTGATTCCACAAACCATTTCTGGTGAAGTTCCCCATGTTACTTGAGGTTCAATTGACGAAGCTTCCATATTAATTACCTTATCAAATGCAGCGCCTTCATCAGAAATTAATTCTTTCCAGCTTTCTACGGCTTGCTCCCACAATTCTTCTTTTGGTGAAAATGGTCGATCTTTTAAGTAGCTTATAGTTTTTGAATCAACGCCCACTAAACCTGCTCTTGACCCAGCTTCAATAGCCATGTTACATAACGTCATTCTACCTTCCATACTAAGGTCTCTAATAGCTGACCCAGAAAACTCAATTGCATAACCCGTTCCACCTGCTGTACCGATTTGCCCAATAATATGAAGAGCCACATCTTTGGCGGTAATATGTTTTCCAACAACGCCATTTACATTAATTTGCATTGTTTTAAATTTTCTAACAATCAAACATTGCGTAGCAAGCACATGCTCAACTTCTGACGTTCCAATACCCATTGCCAATGCACCAAATGCCCCGTGCGTGCTTGTATGTGAGTCTCCACAAACGATTGTCATACCGGGAAGAGTTGAACCTTGTTCCGGTCCAATGACATGAACAATACCTTGTCGCTCATCATCCATTTTAAATTGAGTCAATTTATAGGCATCGCAATTATTATCCAAGGTTTCTACTTGAATTTTTGATATAGGGTCTAGAATCCCCTTTTTTCTATCAGTAGTGGGTACATTGTGATCAGGTACCGCCAAAATAGAATTGGCGCGCCATATGGGTCTGTTTGCAAGCCTGAGACCTTCAAATGCTTGAGGGCTGGTTACCTCATGAATCAGATGACGATCTATGTATATTAAATAGGTATCGTTATCTTCACGGACCACATGCCTATTAAATATTTTTTCATACAATGTTGTTGCCATTATTTTTTTAATCTCTAAAGTTACCAAAATTCAAAGGAAATTTATTGTGTGTTGCCTTTACTAAGCTTATACATTCCTGAAGCACATCCCTCTTTGCACCAACAATCCTTAATTCATCTCCCTGAATGCTACTTTGAACTTTGATCTTAGATTCTTTTATTGTTTTAATAATTTCTTTTGCAAGATCAATATCAATTCCACTTTTGATAATAAGGTCTTGTTTTGACTTATTTCCCGATACTGACTCTATGTTTTTTGACTCCATTCTTTTTGAGCTGTCCGGCTCTTTTTTTTCCATAGAAGGAAAAAGGATATCTTTTAACTGGTTGATCTGGAACTCAGAATCCCCATTAAGGGTAATTTTCATATCTTTTTCATACAGCTCTAACTTAGCGCTTGTTCCTTTAAAGTCATAACGGTTGTTAACCATTCGCATAGATACATCAATCGCATTTTTAATATTTTCTATATTGGCTTTAGAGGTAATATCAAATGAGGGCATAATTTTTTTTCCTTATGAATTATTTCTTTTGTTAGCAATTCGAAGTCTCAATGCATTAAGTTTGATAAAGCCAGCAGCATCCTTATGATCAAAAGCACCATCGTCATCTTCAAACGTTGCAATCTCCGGGTCAAAAAGCGAGGTGTCGCTATCTCTTCCAAGGACGATAATATTACCTTTATAAAAACTTAATTTAACCCAGCCTTTAACATTTAATTGGGTATGATCGATCAATGCCTGCATTGCTAATCTTTCTGGGCTCCACCAGTAGCCATTGTAAATTATTGACGCATACCTAGGCATTAGCTCATCTTTCAAATGCGCTACTTCTCTGTCTAAAGTAAGTGACTCAATAGCTCTATGAGCTTTTAGCAGTATTGATCCCCCTGGCGTTTCATAACACCCTCTGGCTTTCATACCGACATATCTGTTCTCAACCAAGTCTAATCTTCCAATACCATGCTTACCCCCAAGCTCATTTAGCTTTTCTAAGATCTCATGGGGAGGCAGCATTTTCCCATCTAAACTTACTGGATCGCCCATATCATAACCGATAGTGATCTCTTCAGCCTCATCTGGAGCATCTTGTGGGCTTGATGTCCATCTCCACATCGATTCTTCTGGTGCACTCTTAGGGTCTTCCAAATGCCTTCCTTCATAAGAAATATGAAGAAGGTTCGCATCCATACTATAAGGACTTCCACCCTGCTTATGCTTCATTTCAACAGGTATGTTATTGCTCTCAGCAAATTTTAAAAGTTTTTCTCTGCTTAAGAGGTCCCATTCCCTCCATGGCGCAATTACTTTTATGTCAGGGTTGATTGCATATGCTCCCAGCTCAAACCTGACTTGATCGTTACCCTTGCCTGTTGCGCCGTGCGAAATTGTATTGCTTCCAGTTTGATGAGCTATCTCAACTAATCTTTTTGCAATTAGAGGTCTTGCGATTGATGTGCCTAGTAAATATTCGCCTTCATATATTGTGTTGGCTCTAAACATTGGAAACACATAATCTCTTACAAATTCCTCTCGAAGATCTTCAATAAATATTTCCTTAACTCCTGCCGATGTGGCTTTTGCTCTAGCTGGCTCTATCTCCTCTTTTTGCCCTAGATCAGCTGTAAAGGTAACCACCTCACAATTATATTCCTGCTGAAGCCATTTCAAGATTACAGAAGTGTCTAGCCCCCCTGAGTAGGCCAAAACTATTTTATTTACGTCTTTTATCATCTATTTACTTCCTAGTAATAAATATTCTAATAATGCTTTTTGAACATGCAGCCTATTTTCCGCCTCTTCCCAAACAACACTTTGGGATCCGTCGATGACTTCAGAGGTTACTTCTTCACCTCTGTGTGCAGGAAGACAATGCATAAAGAGCGCATCTTTATTTGCTAACCTCATCATATCTGTATCAACTTGCCAGTCAGCAAAATCCTTAATTCTTTCTTTCTTTTCACTTTCGAAACCCATGCTGGTCCAAACATCCGTTGTCACTATATCAGCTCCCTTAGCTGCATCCATTGGATCGTCAAATTGCTCAAAATGATCATCACTGTATAATCCTGCTCTTTCTAACTCCACCTCATATCCTTTTGGTGTTGAAACATGAACGTTGAAGTCGAGTAATTCAGCTGCCTGAAGCCATGTATTGCAAACATTATTCGAGTCTCCAATCCAAGCCACTGTTTTGCCTTTGATTGACCCTCTCTTTTCAATAAAAGTAAAAATATCGGCCAAAATTTGACATGGATGATATTCGTTCGTAAGGCCATTAATTACTGGCACTCTTGAGTTACGGGCAAATCTCTCAATAATATCCTGCTCAAACGTTCTGATCATTACCACATCACACATTCTAGATATCACTTGAGCTGCATCCTCTACAGGTTCCCCTCTTCCCAATTGTGAATCTCTAGTATTTAAATAGATAGCTGCTCCACCTAACTGGTGCATGCCCGACTCAAATGAAAGGCGCGTCCTTGTGCTTGCTTTCTCAAAGATCATCACCAAGGTTCGATCTTCTAAGGGCCAGTACTTATCATATGCTTTGTATTTTGTTTTAATCCATTTGGCCTTATCAAAAATAGATTCTATTTCTGATGCACTCAAATCATTAAACTTTAGAAAGTGCTTTATAGTCATTTATCGTTTTTCTCTAAAAAATTTAATATTAAATCACCCAGCCTAGTTGCCAACAGGGTCGATTCTTTTTCGTTAATAATCAGCGACGGTAGCAATCTAATTACATTGTCTGCAGTCACATTAATGAGCAATTTATTTTGCAAGGCTATTTCAATTAAATCCACACAAGGCATTGCAAGCTCAACACCTATCATAAGCCCTTTATATCTTATGGATTTAATACCTTTGTGTTCACCAACGATTGCTTTAAGTCTCCTGACAATAATGTCACCTTGGAGAATAGCATTGCTAAGCAAGTCCTCCTTCTTCATAACATCTAACGTTGTTAATCCGACAATACACGCCAATGGATTTCCTCCGAAGGTAGATCCATGCTTTCCTGGCTGCATTAAATTACCGGCTTTATCATTAACTACACAGGCTCCTATAGGAATGCCGGATCCTAAACCTTTAGCTAAAGTCATCACATCAGGCTTAATTTTACTGTGCTGAAAAGCAAACCACTCACCTGTTCGGCCAATGCCACATTGCACTTCGTCTAACATAAGAAGCCAGTTATTATCGTCGCAAATCTCTCTTAAAGACGATAAATAGCCGCCTAAATCTTGAGGGATATTAATTCCGCCCTCACCTTGAATTGGTTCGACCAGAATGGCTGAAACATTATTTTTTTGAGAAGCTATTTTTTTTATTGCATCTATATCATCATATGGAACTCTGATGAATCCCGACATTAATGGCTCGAACCCAGCCTGGGCTCGCCTGCTTCCAGTGGCAGATAATGTTGCCATAGTTCTCCCATGAAAAGCGCTATCCATGACAATTATGGATGGAGCTTCAATATGATTTTTGTTCCCATGGAGTCTTGCTATCTTTATGGCCGCTTCGTTTGCCTCACATCCAGAGTTGCAAAAAAATACTGACGAGAGAGCGGAAATGGATGTAATTTTTTTCGCAAGTAAACATTGCTCTTGAATATGGTAATAGTTTGACACGTGTATCAACTTGGAAGCTTGTTCACTTATTGCGCTGACTATCGACGGATGATTATGTCCAAGCGTGTTTACCGCAACTCCTGATAACCCATCGAGATACTTATTCCCAAATTGATCGAACAGCCAAACACCCTCACCTCTTTCAAATGAAACTGGGAGCCTTTTGTAGGTATTTAGTAAGTTATTCTTTAATAAATTCATAATAGAAACAAAAACGGCGGCCAAAGCCGCCGTAGTATGCTTTAGTTAAGCTTACAGCCCAAGCAAAGCTCGGTGTGATAAGCCGTTGGTCATTAAAAGTAACATTGGGATTGAAAGCAAGGTATTAGTTCTGGAAGCTAAAAGAGCAATCCTTCTTGCTGATACTTTTTCTTCATCCGTTGCTTTTTTCATTCCAAGTATTTTTTGTTGGTTTGGCCAAATAAGACCCCAAACATTAAATAGCATAATTGTACCTAGCCATGAACCAAGGCCAATAGCAACGTATCCTCCTTGAAGTAAAAATGCACTTGTGAAGTTTCCGCCTAGTAATGCCGCGCCTGCTAACCAAGTTGCTAGGGCAGCCCATCTGAACCAAAGTAAAGCTAAGGGTGCTACATGTTTAGTAATCCCAGCAGCAGTTCCATCGGCCGCAGCGGCTTTTAATGCAGGAACTTGAATAAAATTAAAATAGTACAATAAACCAATCCATGCAACGCCTGCGATAACATGAAAGAATCTGACTAATCCCATGTAAGCATCACTTCCGCCTGATGCAAGTGCATAGAGAATAATTGCCGAAAGGACAACTCCCGCTACAATAGTACCTTTTATTGAATCTAATGGATTTTTCATTTTAATCTGGATCCTTATAATTAAAGTTATTGTTATTAAATTTCAAAGAAACAATTATACTGAAACTTATTTGATTAATATACTCCCAATCCATTTAATTTGTTAAATATGCCCAAACTACAAAAAGGTGTCTTTTGGATGCTAATGGCAACCTTTTTCTTTTCCATCATGGGCTTGACTGTGAAACTAGGGAGCCTGCAATTTTCACCCTCAGAGCTTGTTTTCTATCGCTCAAGTATTAGCTTGATATTTATTTTTACTATGATGCGACATAGCCGCATAAAAGTTAAAACTAACTACCTCACATTACATTTAAAACGATCGCTAACCGGATTTGTGTCATTGCTTTTATTTTTTTACGCTATAGCTCATTTGCCTTTAGGGACGGCTATCTCCCTAAATTATACCTCTCCCTTATTTGTAGGGCTTTTAGTACCATTTGTACTTAATAGAAAGCTCAACCTTAAAACTTATGCATTAGTGTTTATTGGATTTATTGGAGTTTTTTTCATTCTTAAGCCAATATTTCAGGATCAAAGTTTTTTTGCAGGACTTATGGGACTGCTTTCTGGGTTTGGTGCTGCATTAGCCTACTTATATATAACCCAACTTGGACAACTGAGAGAGCCTGATATTCGCACTGTCTTTTACTTTACTCTTATTTCCACTTTAGGATCTTCAGTGTTTCTGATCGGCCAGGATATGACTGTGCCCAACCCCGCCGACCTTTTTCTTCTATTCACATTAGGTGCTTCCGCCACAATAGCGCAAATTGCATTAACAAGGGCATACCGAGTAGGAAATACTCTCAGCAACGCAGGGATGTCTTATTTAACGATTATCTTTTCTGCGCTTCTTGGCTTTATTATTTTGAATGAAGCTATCGATGTATTCAGCTTTATCGGGATTGTAATTATTATTTTAAGCGGTCTTTTTATTTCGTTAAAATCATCAAGGCTCAAGTAACCCGGAACGGATCGCTATCAAAGCTATCTCTGCTGAATTGCTAGCATTGAGCTTTTGTTTAATATTGTAAAGGTGGGTCCCAACCGTTCTTGGGCTAAGACAAATAGTTTCTGCAATTTCATTGGTACTCCTTCCCTTTGCGAGCGCCATAAACACCTCAAACTCTCTGTCAGATAAAACTTCTACAGGGTTATTTTCTCCCGAAAGTTGCGTGATTGCCATTTGTTGAGCTATTGTCGACTCTAAATACTTTGTGCCTTTACTGACAGTTCGAATAGCCTTGATTAATTCTTCAGCAGCACTTCTCTTGGTAAGGTAACCCAAGGCTCCAGCATTGAGTGCTCGCTTAGGATGAACCGAATCTTCATGTGCAGATAGCACTAGAATTTTGGCATTTTTATCATGAGCTAAAATTCTATCAATTGCTTCCAAGCCACCGATCCCTGGCATTGTAATATCCATGACGGTTACATCAGGGGTATGTTCTTTGTAAGCTTTGATGCCATTTTCTCCAGAATCTGCCTCCGCAATAATTTCCATGTCTTTCTCAGACTCAATTAACATCTTAAAGCCCATTCTTACAACCGAGTGATCATCGACCAGTAAAACTTTCATATTGCTCATAATGCTCCTAATTATCCAATGGGATAGTAATGTTAATTAATGTACCTTTATCTGGAGTGCTTTTTATAGAAAAAATTCCGTTCAAGGACTTCACTCTCTCCTGCATGCCAATTAACCCGAATTGTTTAGTCTTGGCCAGCAATGTCGTATCAAAACCCACGCCATCATCTTTAAAGACTAGAGCTAATTGCTTTTTCTTGTTATCCAAGCTTATCGAAATATTTTTAGCTTCCGCATGTTTTAAGCAATTATTCATAGCCTCTTGAATTATGCGATAAACGTTAATACTAATTGCTTCTCCAAGATGGCCCAAGCTTTCACCTACGAATAAATCGACATTAATAGCGCTGTGTTGAGATCGCCAACCAGAAACCATATCCTTAAGAGTTTCTGCCAAACCAAGATTGTCTAAGGAGCCAGGTCTTAACTGCCTTATAATGCTATGCATACCATCATATATCTGATTGGCGGCCGAGGTAACCGATAATGCACTTTCCTCAATATTTTTATCTTTACCCTTGGAACGATTAATTATATTTTGAGCAAAAATCTTAACTGCAGAAACGTATTGCCCGAGCTCATCATGCAGCTCTCTTGCCAAACTTCTTCGTTCGTCCTCAATATGACCTTGAATAATTGCAGTTAATTCTCTGTTTCTTCTTAATTCTTTTTGTGATTGTTCGGCAATTATTTTTTCTGAAATATCTCTAATGCTTAATATATTTCCAATAAATCTCTTGGTTTTTTGATCTTTTAGCGAAGAAGAGGATATCGAAATATCTATTAAATTTGCTTTTTTGGTAACTCCTTGAGCTTCAAAATTTGACAGTCCTTTACCGCGTACCCCACTTAAAAAAGTTTCTGTGTGATTTTTTTTACGGTCTTTTGGGAAAATTATATCAATAGGTCTACCAAGAGCATCAGCCCTATTAAACCCAAACATCAATTCAGCGGAATGATTCCAAAAAGATATTTTATTATCTTTGTCTTGCATGATAATTGCATCAGCAGTCTGTTCTGCAATGGATGCAAGCGTTTGATTCTCTTTAATGCTTAACTCAAGAGACTCCCCCATTCGATTAAAATTGGTTGATATAGAATTAAATTCAGGTAATTTAAACTGAGGTAGCCTGATGCTCAGCTTTCCCTTTCCCATCCTTTCAATAGCTTTTAACATAGGATTGATTGGTTGCAGCCATCGGCCTAAAAGAAAGTACACAAAGATATTAAGCGCTATAAGAAAAACTATAGTAATAAAGAATAATCTGCTCATCTCAACCCAAGCTTCCTTAATTGTTCCTATAGGATTAGTTTCAACAATTAATCTTCCAAATCGTATTAACCGCGTATTTACGTTATTTGGCGGGGCTAAAAACTTAATGAACCAATTTGGAGGATTTGTATTTAATCGATATGTACTGGGTGGTGACTTATAAAGTAAAGTGCCTTGCAGGTCATATAAAGATATTCTATTACTTCTTACATGACCAAGGTCCTCTAGAAATCTCTGCATAACTAAATGGGTATCTCCCCATTCTGGATTTTGGACCGAGCTCATAATTACAGAGTCCAGCAATTGCAACGTCACTTTATTTGCTCCCTCCACACCCTCTTCAATAGATTGTTTGGAGGCGAGAATTAAAACAATACTCAACACAATCGTAAACATCATCATAATGATTGATATTAAGATATTTAGTCTAAGTCGAAGGGTCATTTCTCATGGTCAGTAAAATTTCAAATCCGAAAATTAATTTTTTTATTTATAATGTGACATTTGTATCATAAGCTATTGGTTTATTACAAGTGCGAAAAACATTAAATTTACTTTTACATTCTGTGTGAAAAAATGTATTATTTTTTTATTAGTCTTATATATCATATATAAGAGTTAAATTATTATTTTGCGAGGTCCAAATGGATATTGAATCAATACATCATGAGGAAAGAATTTTTTACCCTCCAAAAAATGTTATGGAAAAAGCTAACGTTTCTGGCATGGATGCATACGAAACTATATGTAAAAAGTTTGCTGATAATTACGAGGAAGCATGGGCCGACTTAGCCAAAGAGCTATTGATATGGGAAAAGCCCTTCACCAAAATACTTAACGAAGATAACCCCCCTTTCTTTAAATGGTTCGAAGATGGGAAACTCAACGCTTCATATAATTGCTTGGATAGGCACTTAAATTCACAGCCAAACAAAATAGCCATTATTTTTGAAGGTGATGATGGTGTAGTTACTGAAATAAGTTATAAGGATCTTTATCACCGTGTTTGTGAATTTGCGAATGGGCTTAAGACATTAGGTCTAGAATTAGGGGATAGAGTCATAATTTACCTCCCAATGACTATTGAGGCGGTTATAGCGATGCAGGCCTGCGCTAGGATTGGATTAACCCACTCAGTAGTTTTTGGTGGATTTTCAGCTAAAAGCATTCAAGAGCGAGTGGATGATGCTCAAGCCAAACTCATTATTACCGCAGACTATCAATTCAGAGGTGGGAAAAAAATCCCCCTGAAATCATCAGTTGATGAAGCTATTGCTATGGGAGGTTGTGATTCAGTCAAACACATTATTGCTCTTCAAAGGGACAAGGATGAGCTTGTTTTAGGTTCAAATGACATTTCATGGGCAAATCTTATTCATGGTCAAAAGAATGAATGTGATCCGGTTTTTGTCGACTCTGAACATCCGCTTTTTATTCTCTATACCAGCGGTTCAACAGGTACTCCAAAAGGCGTTCAGCACTCAACAGCTGGCTACTTACTTCATGCCATGAATAGCTCCCGATGGACATTTGATATGCAAGATGAGGATATTTATTGGTGTACAGCCGATGTAGGCTGGATAACGGGCCACACCTATGTGGCTTACGGTCCTATGGCTATGGGTGTTACCCAGGTGATATTTGAAGGAATTCCAACCTTTCCAGATGCTAGTCGCTTTTGGAAAATCATTGAAAAACATAAGGTGAGTATTTTTTATACTGCGCCTACGGCCATTAGGGCATTAATTAAAGCATCAGAAGTAGATATGACAACCGACCCACGGCATTCTGATATTAGTTCACTAAGGCTTTTGGGTACCGTTGGAGAACCGATTAACCCAGAAGCATGGATGTGGTACTACAAATCAGTGGGCAATGAAAAATGTCCGATTGTTGATACCTTTTGGCAAACTGAAACAGGTGGTCACGTTATTACGCCACTACCAGGAGTAACACCATTAGTTCCTGGCTCATGCACGCTCCCCTTCCCTGGCATAGCAATAGATGTAGTAGATGAGGTTGGGGTCGATGTTGAATGGGGAAGTGGTGGTCTTTTAGTTATTAAAAAACCATGGCCCTCGATGATACGGACCATTTGGGGTGATCCTGAAAGGTTTAAAAAAAGTTATTTCCCAGAAGAAATAGGAGGCAATCTCTACCTGGCTGGAGATGGAGCCGTAAGGGACAAGAAAACCGGTTATTTCACTATTATGGGACGAATTGACGATGTATTAAATGTTTCTGGTCATAGACTGGGAACTCAAGAAATAGAATCGGCATTGGTATCCAGCGAGTATGTTGCAGAAGCCGCCGTTGTTGGGAGACCTCATGATGTTAAAGGAGAGTCCGTGGTAGCTTTTGTAGTCCTTAAAGCTGAAAGACCTTCACAAGAAGATGCAAAAAAAATAACTGCGACTCTTCGTGAATGGGTAGCTAAAGAGATTGGGCCTATAGCAAAACCGGACGAAATACGTTTTGGGGATAATTTACCCAAAACTCGCTCAGGTAAAATTATGCGACGACTTTTAAGATCTATAGCAAAAGGCGAGGAAATAACTGCGGATATTTCTACGCTTGAAAATCCTGCTATATTAGACCAACTAAGGGAAAAGCTATAGAATAAAGTTTTTACCTATTACGCTAATTTTAATGAAAAACAAACTTCCGATTATCACAAAAAAAGTTGTTTTTTCCTCACTATTTATCGTAATTAGCACCATTATTATAACTGCTCTTGCCTTTGTCTTTTATCTGCCCTCTCACCTCAATGAAATCAAAGAAAAAATAGTTGTATCACTGTCTGAAAAAATTTCCTATACGGTGCAGATCGATGACCTGAGTGCAGAGTGGAATGGTATTAACCCAAGCCTGATATTAGATAATATTGCGGTGTTTAATAAAGACCAAGTTAAATCAATCTCTACCAAGAAAATAATAGTAGATTTTTCATGGTTAAGTCTTTTTAAGCTTAGGCCAGTCATTGATCAAATTACGTTGTTAGAGCCTGATGTTTTGCTTGTAAAAGAGCCAGATGGTACATTTTCTGTTAACGGGATCACCACAAACCAAAAGAGTGTCGATGATGATCTCGCTAACTGGGCTTTAAATCTTGACGACCTCATCATTAGTAATGGCACTTTAAGCTGGATCGATAAAACTATAAACGCTTCTGATGTGATTCTCTTCAACAACGTAAACTTTCATTACGGGTCATCAAAAGCATTAGCGTTTTTAGGTAGGAGAACATTTGAGCTTACATCCAGTATGCCCAAATTTTCTAAAAACCCCATTAGGTTAAGTGGCTTCTTTAATCTCCTAAACTATAGTGACAGAGATGATTTGGATGGTGCTGCATCTATTTATTTGCAAAAATTTTCATTAAAACTAATACAGCCTTGGCAAAAAACCATATCTCAAATTGAGCAAGGTGAGGTAAGCGCAGATCTATCTGTAGGGTTTGATGCAGGAAATATTAACGACGTTAGTGGTTTATTGAAGATTGATGCTCTCCGTGCAACAACACTAGCGAAACAACCTATTAATTTTGATAGTCTTCAAGGGACCATAGATTTTAAACGTAATGAAAACATTCTTAGTTTTAAGCTATCCGATCTTAGCCTAAAACAAAATGCGGAGTTTAAAGTCAATAAGGCTAGTCTTAGGCTTGTTATGTCAGATCAGATGGAGGTGCAATCCGTATCCCTTAATTCTGCTAGGATCAACCTTGAAGATATTAGTAAAGCAGCTGAATATCTTCCAGAACCATTTTCTGAGGCCAAAGCTACTGTTTCGGAGCTGGGGTTAAAAGGTCGCATTAGCGATGTAAAATTATCCTGGGATAACAATCTCGTATTTTTACAAGATCTAGATTTGTCACTAAAAGCTTTCAATGTCAGCTCAAATGCGTTTTCAGAGATGCCAAGCTTTGAAAACCTAACAGCGAATATTGAGCTGAATAAAGGTAAAGGATTTGTGCAGTTGCTCTCAAAGAACCTTATCGTTCGAAAAAATAGCCTTTTTAGAGAGGCGCTACAGTTTGACCAATTCTCAGGCAAACTAGCCTGGGATAAAGATACATACAAGTTCAGCGACGTGGTTTTAAAGAATAAGGATTTTGAGTCAAAAGTTAATGGTAATTATGTGTTTGGTAAAAATGGAGGTTATGCAAACCTTAACGTCAATGTACCTTTTGCAAACATCTCCCAATTAAAACCCTACTATCCAAAAAATATTAGTAAAGAAGGTTTGAGTTGGTTAGATACATCTTTATTATCAGGTCAGGCGAGGAACATCAATCTCGCCCTCAAAGGAAACCTTAATGAATTTCCTTATGTAGATGAGGAGAATAAACCTGACTATGCTAAAGGCATTTTTAAAATTTCTTCAAGTTTTCATGCAACTAAAATTGAATATTCAGATGATTGGCCAGCGATAGTCAACTTTGACTTTGAGTTAAGTGCGGATAATAATCGTGTAGATATTATTAGCAATAGTGGTGAGATACAGTCTAATCCCATTCAAAGTCTTAGAGCGTCTATTGACGCTTTCAATACCAATAACCCAGTTATAAAAATCGATGCAATGTTAGATAGCCCTATCCCAAAAATTCTTTCCTTGGTGAATAACAGCCCAATTAAAGCAAAGCTGGATGGAATAACTGAAAAGATGACAGGAGATGGTCCGGGAGCGCTTTCATTCCAAGTCCATGTACCGATGACGAATCTAGATCATATTCTTTTTAATGGGCATTATGATTTTATAGGGAGTTCAATCGAGAACAAAAATCTCGATCTACCAAGGCTGGGTGACATTAAAGCAAGATTTGATTTTGATAACGAGAATACAAAAATAGAAAAGGGGACCGCTAGTATTTATGGTCAGCCTTTTGAGTTGTCAATGAATAATGTAAATGCTGAAACCATCTTTAAAGTAAAAGGGAATATTGACACAAAAAATCTTGAGGCAATGAATCAGGAAATCTCTTCAAGGATTCAAGGTTTAGCTCAATGGGAGGGTGAAATAAAGTTGCTTAATGATGGGGTAGATTTAAACCTGCATGCTGACTTGAAAGATATGGCAATTATTAAATTTGGGCCATTTAACAAGAGTAATGGCCAGTCAATGACAATCAATCTAAATAAGTCAACACTGGGTGGCCGAGAAGATTTATTTACTTTTAATGTAAAAAACCTTGTAAATGCGCGTATTGTCCAGAATGAAAACAACTCCATCAAGCATGGGTTTATAGCCATCAATACAGATAAAGATGTTATGCCATCTAAAGGATTGAGCCTTTACGGTAATTTTAATGATATTAACCTAGACGACTTTTCGTTTCTTAGTGAAATCAATAAAGATGCGGAACAAAATACCCCGCCACTTATTAACTTCGCAGAACTGTCGTTTAATAGCCTGAGTATTCCTAATGCATTAGATTTGCATGAGGTAAAAATAACTTTAAAAAATAATCCCAAGGGATTTAATTTGAAGCTATCTGCGAAGGAAACCGATGGTACAGTTCAGTGGCATAAAAATAAAAACCTTTACCAGGTAATGCTTAATAAGCTTGAAGTGTCTGGGGGTGATATGGGATATAAATATAATGGTGTTGATGCTGACTCCTACGACGAAGAAACCATATCTGATTCGCTGGCGATTAACATTGAAATGCAAATTGATTCGTTAACTATAGATAATAATCTCTATGGTGCAATTGAACTTATGGCGTCAGAAATAGATAGTGGCTGGGATTTTAATTCCTTTAAAATAAAAAAAGCTTCAAATACAATTGAAGGTAATGGTAAGTGGGTCTTCAAAGGTAAACCATCTAAATCCACCGTTAATTTTCAATGGGAATTAAACGATGTTGAGAGAACACTCAACGAAATGAACTTCAAAAATTTAATTAGTAAGGGTTATGCAAGGTTAGCTGGTGCATTATCTTGGGAAGGAAATCCATTAAACTTTAATAAGAACATACTAATGGGATCATTCTCATTGTATGCAAAAGATGGTGCAGTCCTAGAGATAAATAGAGGGGTTAGCGGAAGATTGATTGGTCTTTTATCTCTTCAGAATTTACCCCAAAGATTAACGCTTGATTTTAGTGACCTATTCGAAAAGGGCATGCCATTCACTGAAATTGAATCAAAAAATATTCTACTTAATAAGGGGCGTTTGTCTTCTAATGCATTTGGAATTAAAGGTCCATCCGCCGATATTAAACTTAGTGGGGAAGTTCATTTTATCAACGAAACCCAAAATCTTCATATTTTTGTAAAACCTAAAATAAGTGACACCCTGACTTTGGGGGCTCTGGCAGGTGGGCCTCTTGCTGCTGCTGCTGCATTTATAGCGCAAAAAATTCTTGATGATCCACTTAACAAAATCACTAGCTCTGAATACTTTATTACTGGCACCTGGGATGATCCGGAAGAACAAAAGGTAAATAATAACTATGAGAGTATGGTCGATGGCGTTATTATTAAGCCAGCATCAAATCTTTACAACACAATTGCTGAGCCAACAGAAAAAGTGCTTAAAAATATTGTAGTTGATCCTCTTAATAAACTTTTTGGTCAAGAAAAAAATAATGAATAGCTTCGCACTATCAAATAAATATATTATGAGTCCAGCAGGCCTAGCTGAATCCGATCTTGATCTAATTATGGGGAGTATATCAAGTCATAATATTGATTATGCTGACTTATATTTTCAATATTCAAAAAACGAGTTTTGGGCGTTGGAAGATGGTGCTGTAAAAAATGGAAGCTTTTCAATTGATCAAGGCGTAGGAATGAGGTCTATTGCCGGCCAAAAAACGGCATTCACCTACTCCGACGAGATATCTATGGAAGCCCTAAAAGATGGGGTAAAAATTGTAAAAAGTATCAACAAAGATAATGAAAGTAAAAGCTATCCAATCGGTGAAAAATTAATAAAGCACTCTCTGTACCAACCATTAAATCCAATTGAAAGTATAGAAAGTACCAAAAAAATTCAATTATTAGAGCGAATTGAAGCTTTGTCTAAAAAATTAAACCCTAGCATTATCAAAGTGTCTGCATCCCTTGCATCACAATTTGAAGTCGTTTTAATAAAAACGTTCCAAGGAGAGCTTGTTGAGGATGTAAGGCCTCTTGTAAGGCTTTCTGTTAGTGTAATTATTGAAAAGAATGGTCGCAGAGAACAAGGTTCAGCAGGTGGTGGTGGGCGCTACTCGCTGGAGTATTTTACTGATGCAATTCTTCACGAATATGCCTCAGAGGCAGTAAATCAAGCCGTTATAAACCTCGATGCAATACCAGCTCCTGCGGGTTCCATGACAGTTGTCTTGGGGTCAGGGTGGCCAGGGATACTTCTTCATGAAGCAATCGGACACGGGCTCGAAGGTGACTTTAATCGAAAGGGAACATCTGCATTTAGCGGAAAAATGGGATCAAAAGTTGCAAGCACCCAAATAACTGTTGTGGACGACGGGACTATACCGAATAGGCGTGGATCCTTAAATATCGATGATGAGGGAAATCCCACATCTAAAACAACGTTAATTGAAAATGGAATACTTGTCGGCTACATGCAGGATGAAATGAATGCTCACCTAATGAACCAAAAAGTTACTGGAAATGGTCGACGAGAATCATATGCCCATCTACCTATGCCAAGAATGACAAATACCTTTATGCTCAATGGAAAATATGAGCCAGACGAAATTATTAAGTCTGTTAATGATGGTATCTATGCGAATAATTTTGGCGGTGGTCAAGTAGATATTACAAGTGGTAAGTTTGTATTCTCAGCATCACAAGCTTGGGTAATAAAGAATGGTAAATTGAGCCATCCAATCAAAGGTGCATCAATTGTTGGGAATGGGCCAGATATATTAAATGAAGTGAGTATGGTGGGTAATGATATGAAACTTGATACTGGGGTTGGAACCTGTGGTAAGGAAGGCCAAAGTGTACCAGTTGGTGTAGGCCAACCAACTTTAAAAATTGATAATATTATAGTAGGTGGAACGGGTTAAATTTTAGTTAATTGCTTTACTTAACTCTATTTTTATACTCTAACGTTCTTGTATCAATTTCTATTTTGTCTCCTGTGTCGCAAAAAAGTGGGACCATAAGCTCAAAATCTGTAGCAATTTTTGCTGGCTTCATAACCTTACCCGATGTTGTATCCCCCTTAACAGCAGGCTCAGTATAGGTGATCTCACGAACAACTGAGTTTGGTAATTCAACCGATATTGCTTTGTTATCATAAAAAATAACGTTACAAGTCATTTCATCTTCAAGAAAATTTAGGGCTTCTTGCATATTTTCCGCATCAACCGAGTATTGATTGAAATCCGCATCCATAAACACGAATGCTGGGTCAGAAAAGTAAGAATAAGTTACTTCTTTTTTTTCCAAAATAACCTGCTCAAATTTATCACTGGCAGTAAAAACAGTCTCTGTTGAGGTGTCTGTGAGCAAGTTCTTGAGTTTCATTTTTACTACAGCAGAATTTCTACCAGACTTATTGTATTCAGCTTTCAGAATAACCATTGGGTCCTCGCCCATCATAAATACATTTCCCACCCTAAGCTCTTGTGCTGTTTTCATTTTATGTTCTTGCCTTAAGAAATTTTTGTTGAATTATACTAGATTAGCTTAAGATTTTTCAACAATAGTTAGCAAATTCTCTACTACACTTTTTTTGCTGATGAATTGATTAGATCGATCAGCATAAAACAAGCTAATATCCTCATAATGATAAAGGTAATTCCTTATTGATTCAGACTTAAATTGGCCTGAGCTCCAATCATTAAATATATCACTAATTATATTTTTAAGTTTACTATCTATGCTATCGAAATATTTAAAGATAAAAGCCTCAAGCTTTTTTAGGTGAGCTCCATCCGCTTGAATGTATGGTTGCCAAATAAAAGGTTTTCCAGAAAATATTGCTCTGCACAAACTATCCTCTCCTCTAACGAAATTTAAATCAGATGCATACAATAAATTGTCATATTGATCAGGGGGTAAAAAATTAAATGTTGCAGCATGATATGGAAGCTTAAGAACGGTTTTTTTATCAATAATACCCTTATAAATCAATGCTTTACAGTTATAATCAATCTCATCAAATAGATCCAAAAATTCTAGTATTTTAGTATGGGGGTAGAAAAAAAAAGAGGTTTTTATTATTTTGCTTTTATTGATACTGGAGGACTTATATTCTTTTTTAACGACAGTGGCTTCTCTCAATAGACCTCCTGTCTTATTACTAAACCCTGGGTAGAAATAAATTTTTTCTATCAATGGATTAAGGTTTAACGATGGTGTTAGATGAAATCTCTCTGTCCATGATTCAGCAGTTAAGTACTCATAGATAAAAATCTTAGTCTTCTGGGAAATCTTATCAAGGTAATTTTTCGGTATCTCAGTATTAAATATAGTAACGATAAAAGTTGCTGGTGCATCTATTGATAAATCATCATCTATGTCAAGTAGTTTGAATGTTCCATTATCATTAGCCAAGAGTTCATTAAGCGTGTTACTTTTTTCTGCAAGCAATACGGCTCGATTTTCAGGCAATGAGTTGAGTTGCTTAGCAAGCCTAATGGCTATTGCAATGTCGCCGTAATTATCAATGACCCTAGAAAAAATATGCCAAACTCTCAATAATTGACCTTTAGGATAATATAAGTCTTTATATTCATGGGAGTTTGTACCTCAATTAAATCACTTGATGTCCTTCCAATGAGTGCTTTTGCAAGTGGGGATAACCAGCTAATATTACCAATATTATGATTAATTTCATGTGCTCCAACAATACGGATATCTAAGTTAGACTTGCTCTGCTCGTCGAGAAGTTTTACATTCGCCCCAAAATAAACCTTTTGTTTGTCTATGGAGGTCGATGGATGAACAATGTCAGCATCTTCAATGGCCGTTAAAAGAAACTTAATCCTAGAGTCAATTTGCCGTAATTTTTTTTTCCCGTAAATATAATCACCATTTTCACTTCTATCTCCATTTCCAGCAGCCCAGCTAATGACCTTAACAATCTCTGGGCGATCGAGTTTGATTAAAGAGTTTAATTCTCTCTGCAACTCCTTAAAACCTTCTGGCGTAATATAGTTTTTGATAATTAATTCTCTAAAGATTTAATATTAAATAGATTGATTAAGTTCAAGTTACAATTGTATATAAATGATTAATAAAACCTACAATGTCATTCTATGCCAGACTAAAAATCAAGTTAATGATATTCGCCTAATATTTGAAAATTTAATTGAAAAGGAGTCAATCCCTCTCCCTACTATTAGCACGTTGAACGATTGGCTCGTAGAACAATACCAAGAATTTTGTATGGCAGCAGCAGCAATAAACGAATCACAGGTGATTTTATCGGGCATAGAAGAAAGTATGCTGTGGAAAGCTATTATTGATGAAGATTTGAATAAAAGAGATTACTCTCTTTTAGATACTGACGCTATAGTGCAAGAAGCGTTGAGTGCAGACCAAATCATCAAAAACTATCAAATAAGCATGGACGAATTAAAGGAAGCTAGCTTATCTAAGGAGAGTACCTTTCTATATGAATGGCTTAAGGAGTTCAATAAATACTGCAGTAAAAAAAGAGTTTTAAGTCGGCTATCATTTATTGAGCTATTTATCAAACAACAAAAGGAATACAAGGTTGTTAGTAAAAATAATATTCTCTTTGCCGGATTTGATAACAACACTCCTCTATACGAAAAACTTCTTAAGGTTTTGCAGGAAGCCAATCAAATATCTCACTTTAAAAAAAAGGATATTAAACAAAATAGACAAGAAAAGAGTTACGCAAAACCAGACTTGGAGATGTTAGGAGTTACCCAGTGGGTCAAAACAAAAGTAGCTGAGGGTGCGAAAAAATTATTGATAATTAGTCCTGTGTTAAGCAAAGTACAAATAAACTTACAAAATAAAATTAACAGGGAAGTGAATCCTGAAATATTTAAAAACTTAAGTAAGGAGAGTATTTATGACTCAGATCTACAAAGACCGTTAACAAGCGAGCCAATAATAAGAGCTGGATTACAATTATTAGAGTTAACCCAACAAGCTCAAATGATAAAGCCGAAAATTATCTACGAATGCTTGTTGTTTAATAACTGGATAGATAATAGATTTTATGCTGAAAGAGAAAAGTTAGGTAATTACCTTAAATTAAAAAACAATCCATCTTATTCTATTCATTCAATACAACATATAATTGAAAATGACCCGAAGTTAAAGGACCTAGAACTTGATTCACTTAAAGATACTCTGAAAATTTTAGAGAAATATCGGAAGATATGGAGTAAATCGTTACGATTAAGGGAGTGGGTCTATCAAATAGAAGCTTTGTGGAATGAAATTAAATTTTCAGAAATAAATTCTTTATTATCATTTGAAATCAATAATTTAAATTCTTTATATGCCTCTTTACATCAATTAAAAAATAATGAAGTAGTGGATGGGTTGGTTGAATTTAAAACATTTATGAAGCTTCTTTTCATACACCTAGAAAGCTGGCCTGCTCCAAAAAAAGATGGTCAGTCGCTTATAGATATAAAAGGATTTTACGAAAATCCGATCAAAGAATACGATGCTATATGGCTCATGAATATGAATGATAATCATTGGCCAGGAAAGTTAATGTTTAACTCGTTGCTACCTATGAAACTTCAAAAAAAATATCATATTTTTGACGAGGAATACTATAAAAAAATTAATACCGTTCACCAAGATAGATTAAAAAAATTTGGTCCTAATCTTACAGTATCATTCTCACAAACCGATGAGGATGGAAACCCCCTATTCTGTAGCAATAATTATTTCTCGGATATAAAAGAAGGCTTAATTATTAAAAAAAGAATTGAGGATAAAAAATCTTTAAATCATGTAGATTTTATACTAGATAATTATGCACCCGAAGTTACTGGTGAAAAGAAGATCTCTAGAGGTACCGCATGTTTAGAAAATTTTCAAAAATGTCCAGCATGGGCATTTTATGAAAATCGGCTAGGAGCTTTCAAATCTCAAGAGGATGAAGTTGAGGAATTGTCGCCAATGGTTAGAGGAACAATAGTTCATGAGCTTTTAGAAGCTTTTTGGAGAAAATATAAGAATAGTGAAGCGCTGAAAAGGATGTCTGATGAACAAATAAAACATAATATTACCCAAATAATTGAGGGGAAATTAAAGACTCTTGAAGCTTCGCTGCCTTTCCTCTCTCCTTTTCAGATAAAGGTACAAAGTAACTACTTTAATCGTTTGCTCTTCAACTGGCTATCTTATGAAAAAAATCATAGAGGAATATTTAAGGTAAGTTCTACTGAAAAAGCCTTCACTGCAAATATCGGCCGCCTATCATTCAAACTTAAAATTGACAGAGTTGATGAGTATACCGATGGCTCAATGATTGTTATTGATTATAAAACAGGATCTACAACACCTAACCTATCTGATTATCAAGGAACGATAAAGAGTCTTCAGCTACCTCTGTATGCAGCATATTCTGAAATAAAAAACCTGAGCGCTATTGGCATAGCTAAGGTAAGCATTAACGACCAAAAGATATATGGATTAACCTCTCATATTCAATTACCACCTGATGGAGATCTAGTATTAAGCAAAAAAATATCGTGGGAGCATCTAATACATAGCTGGCAAGAACAAATCTTTAATGCCGCATCAGGATTTCTTAAAGGCGATGCAAGTATTACTTTTACTGACCAAAAAGATCTAGATTATTGTAGTGTTAAGTCAATTTTACGACTAGGTGACAAAAAAAGGCAGTTTGAAGAGGAAGAAGATGGAAAATAAACCCTCAGATTACCAAGTAAGGGAGCGGGCAACAAATCCACTTCAATCATTTGTAGTAAATGCTCCTGCAGGATCAGGTAAAACAACTCTGCTTGTAACAAGAATTCTTAAGTTGTTAACAATCATAGAAAAACCAAGTGAAATTATAGCAATAACATTCACTAAAAAAGCTGCCGCACAAATGCGACGTAAATTAATAGATGTGATGGGTAAGAATGAAAATAAAATAAATGATCAAGTAAGAGCGCTAGCATTAAAAGCTAAAGAAAATGCTATCAACAGAGGCTGGGAAGCCAACTTTATAGAAAGCATGGATATTATAACAATTGATAGCTTAGCATCAAAGATAATAAGAAAGGCTCCCATTCTAAGTAGTTCATTTTTTGCCAACATTACTGAAGACCCTAGCGAGCAGTATGAGGAAGCTGCCAAAAGAACGATACTGGAAATGAATGAAAATGACATGGAATTAATTACATTCTTAAACTACGATACAAAAAAAATCAAAAGCTACCTAATCGAACTTCTTAAAAAAAGAGATCAATGGATCGACGTAGTAAAAGATTACAAAGCATCGAGCTGCAAAGAAATAGAGAAAAAAACATATGACTACTATCAAAATGAGGTTAAAGAATATGTTGATAGTTTTAGTGAGGCCTTCTCTATAGACGAAATAAAAGATATTGAGAATATCCTCATCTATATACATAACGCTTCACCTAAAATTCAGTTCTTATACAAACCAGATGATATCAACTTCTGGATTGCATTCGGAAAACTAGTATTAACTGATGATGGAGCTGGATCTATTAGGAAGTCATTTGATAAAAGAATGGGGTTTTCAGCCGACGAAGAAAGTGAAATTCATAAGGCTAAACTTAAAAAAATTATTGAAAATAAAACCAATGAAATTAATAATTTAAGTAGTATTTATAATGTTATCTCTGCTAAAAAAATTGGGGATATTTTCCCTTCATTAATAACAGTAGCTGCCGACCTGCTCTCAAATTTAGATGCCCATCTGTCAAAAATATTTCTTATTGCAAAAACTATGGATTTTACTCAAGCTTTAAGATATGCAACGCTCACCTTACAACAAACATCAGTTGCAGAGATAATGGACAATCAAATCTCTCACATTCTAGTAGACGAGTATCAAGATACGAACGAAGCTCAAGTTAAATTTATTAAAAGCCTTACTGATAACTTTTCTGGAAATCCAAAAAAATCTTTTTTTGTTGTAGGTGACCCAATGCAATCCATTTACCGGTTCAGAAAGTCAGAGGTAAGGCTCTTTAAGGAAATGCAAACTAATGGTGTTGGGGACCTTAGACCAATTAGCCTTGAACTAACAGTTAACTTTCGCTCAAGTAAAAAAATCTGTCATTGGCTAAATACTGAATATAGAAAAACATTTGGATTAAAAGATGACGTTGATAAGGGTCTAATAAAGTACAACCCTTGTAAATCAGATCCAAAAAATGATGCTATTGGGACTGGTATTCACTTTCATATGCTAAAGGGTTTCAGGAAAGCTTCAGCCAATAAAGCAAATGAAGCTACCTACGTGTATGACCTTATTGTTAATATATGTAAAAACTCGAAGTTATCGCAAATTGCTGTGCTTGCTCGAAACCGATCTCATTTAAGAGAGATACTAAGTATTTTTCATCGAAAACAGATTCCCAATGGCTTTAAATTAGTTACAACGGAAATTGATAACCTACAAGACAAGCAGTCTTTCCAAGATATTTTATCATTAACAAAAGCTCTTTATGATCTAAGCGACAAGATCAGCTGGATAGCAACTTTAAGGGCACCATGGTGCGGACTTACCCTGAAAGATCTTTGTGTGCTTTTTGAGGACTGTTCAGATATGACCTCCTGGGAAATCATAAACCGTCAGGAATCATTATCAAATTTATCCGCAGATGCCCTTGTTCGGCTTAATTTTTTCAAAAAGGTTGTTGAACGTAACATACAAAATCGCGGAAGAATTGCACATAGATTTTTTATCGAGTCTATTTGGAGGCAGCTTAATGGGGAAGAGTTATTACTTGATCCAAATGATATTGTTTACATTGATACATTTCTAGATAACATCGATAAAGCTAGTACCCCACTATCAATCGACTTTAAGCTCCTAGAAAGACTGATAGAAAATATACACACAAGTAGCCAATCAAACGATAAAGCAAGCAAGGAAATACTTTTTATGACTATCCATAAAGCAAAGGGCATGGAGTTTGAAAGCGTTATCATAACGGGACTGGGGCAACCACTAAAAAATGATGGGCAATCACTAATTGCTATAGATAAAGATATTTTATCGATTAATAACTTCAAGGTAGATGATAGTAATCTTTATGACTACCAACAATCAAAAGAAACTTTAAGGTTAAAGAATGAGCGTGTAAGGCTTCTTTATGTTGGCATCAGTCGATCAATAGAAGATTGCCATTTAATTGGTACCGTAAAGCCGAATAAAGATGGAGAATATAATGCCAGGTCTGATAGTTTACTAAAAATATTGGAGCCTATAATTAAAGATTGTAACCAATGGAGATTTATTGATAGTAAAAGAGTGGAAGATGAGAAATCAGTTAGTTATGAAAGTTATCAGCCAAAATTACGACGAATTAAAACTGATAGTTTAAAGGCGAATGAAATAACAGATACTCATATTTTTGGTAAAATTTTGGGGAAAGAACTCAAACTAGATCATGATAATATTTACACATATACTGGCACTATTATTCATCAATACTTTAAATTAATTATTGAAAAACAATTAGATATAAACTATATATTAAGTAATAAATTAGATTATATTCAGGCATTATTTATAAAAAAAGATTACAAAAAAGAAGAAATAACAATGGCACTTGATGTCATAAAGAAATCTTTACTCTCTCTATGTAATACTAAGGATGGGCAGTGGATTTATGATGTTCATGAGGACGATCAAATAGAGCTTCAGCACTTAATTAGACTTGGTGGCACGCTAGAGGTTCGAGTACCCGACCGATCCTTTATTAACGATAATACAAGATGGATTATTGACTATAAAATCTTATTCAGCGACAAGGATTTAATTACTGAGGTAAAAAAACATACTGGCCAAATGAGTGTCTATGAATCTCTTTATGACAATAAGTACCCAATTAAAAAAGCCATATATTTTGCTCCGAAAGGTAAGTTAATTACTCTTTAACTGATTTAATGTCTTTATGATAAATGCCACCCTATCAGAGGTATCATTTATCGAGGCGGTAATTTTAATTCTGTCAGGGCCATTCATCTTAAATCGACGATCATTTTGTAACAGATCTATAATTTGTATTGGATCTATATCAGCATTATCTTTAAAAGTAATTTCTGTGATTGTCTGACTTGAGTCGATCTTTATGACATCAGTTGATATCAAATCAATCCTTAGTTCGTGGAAGAGTATTAAGTTTTTTGTTTGGACTGGCATAACACCAAATCTATCCACCAGCTCTTCTTTTAACTCTTTGAGTTGGTCGCGTGTTTTACAACTTGAAAGTCTCTTATAAATAATAAGCCTTTCATTAGTATTTTGGCAGTATGCTTGAGTAAGAATTGCCGGAGTGTGTAAATTAATCTCCTTATTTGAGGCAAGGGGTAAATCCAGATCAAGCTTTTCCCCTTTCTTAAGCTGTTTGATAGCATGATTTAACATATCCATATACAAACTAAAGCCAATTTCATGCATCTGCCCACTTTGATTATCTCCTAAAAGCTCGCCCGCACCCCTAATTTCCAAGTCATGCATAGCAAGATGGTAACCTGCCCCTAAATCTTCCATTAGCTGGATTGCCTCAAGACGTTTTTTAGCATTTGATGTTAATTTCCTATCCTCATCAATCAATAGGTATGCATAGGCTTGGTGATGCGACCTACCAACCCTTCCTCTTAATTGGTGAAGCTGTGCTAGGCCAAACTTATCGGCACGATTCATAATTATGGTATTTGCTGTAGGTATATCAATACCAGTTTCAATAATGGTTGAGCACAAAAGTACATTAATTCTTTGTTGATGGAAATCTTGCATTACGCGCTCAAGTTCTTTTTCTTGAAGCTGCCCATGTGCAACTCCAATTTTTGCATCGGGAAGCAGTGCGGACAACTTTTCATGCATAGATTGAATAGTATTAACTTCATTATGCAAAAAATAGATTTGCCCTCCCCTGTTGAACTCTCTGGCAACAGCCTCTTTTATAATTCCCTGACTATGATTTACAACGAACGTTTTAATTGACAATCTTTTTTGTGGTGGTGTTGCTATAACGGAGAACTCTCTAAGGCCCTCCATTGCCATTGATAAAGTTCTAGGGATTGGTGTTGCTGTTAAAGCAAGAACATCAACATTCCTCCGAAAGGCTTTTAGTTTTTCCTTTTGTCTGACACCAAATCTATGTTCTTCGTCTATAACAACCAAACCAAGGTCTTTAAATTTAATATCCGGCTGAAGAAGTCTGTGGGTTCCGATAATAATATCTATTTTACCCTCCTCTAACTTCCCAAGAGATTCGAGCTGTTGTTTTTTTGATTTAAATCTTGATATCTCTTCTATCTTTATGGGCCACTTCGCGAATCGATCGCTGAAATTATTAAAATGTTGCTCGGCAAGAAGGGTTGTTGGGACCAAAACAATGGCTTGCTTACCATTTAATACTGAAATAAACGCCGCTCTGAGTGCGACTTCTGTCTTCCCAAACCCAACATCACCACAAATAAGCCGATCCATCGGACGGGCGGACTCCATATCCTCTATTACACGCTCAATAGCTTCTTTTTGATCCACCGTTTCCTCGAAAGGAAAGCCCTCAACAAAGCTGACGTAATCATTAAGGTTTATTTTTGAGCTATATCCTCTCTGTAGTGACCTTTTAGCATACAAATCCAACAGTTCTGCTGCGGTATCATGTATTTGTAAAAGAGCTCTTTTCTTGGATTTTTCCCACGAGCCACTGCCCAACTTATGAATAGGGGCTGACTCTGCAGGGCCTCCGGAATATCGCGAAACTAAATGAAGCTGTGAAACAGGAACATATAGCTTATCTTGCTTGTCGTAGTGGAGCACTAAAAATTCTGTCATACCATCGCCATAATCTAGATCAACTAAGCCCTGGTATCTTCCTACCCCATGCTGTTCATGGACTACTGGATCGCCTATACTTAACTCAGTAAGATCCTTAACAATTCCGTCATTATTAAAGCTTTTGTTTCTTCTTGTTTTTTTAGTTTGCCGAACAAAATTAGGGAAAATTTCATTTTCAGTTATAACTACATAGTCTTTTTGGATAAAGCCTTGATGGATCGGGCTTGTTATTAAGCTGATCTTTTCACTAGACGCCACAAAATCATCCCAACTTTCTACAACGCTAAAGTCAATAGATGACTGATTCAATAGCTCAAAAAGTGACTCTCTACGACCAAGTCCTTCAGCACAGATAAGAATTCTTTTAGGTGTACGTTTAATAAAAGTTTTCAGCCTGTCTAATGGAGGCGAGACATCCCTATCAATAGCAACAATAGCAATATTTTCAGGGGCATGCTTTGTCTTTTTAATATCTTTATGCTGCTTAATTTTCTTGAAAAAATCATCTGGTGAAATTAGTAAATCTTTTGGCTGCAAAATAGGTCTTTCTGCATCGTATGCATACAAACGAAATCTGCTTTCCGCTTCAGACCAATAGTTCTCTGCTGACTTCGATAAATCGCCCATTTGGATCACTAAATCATCCTTATCAAGGTAATCAAATATTGAGTCTATTCCATCAAAAAATAATGGTAGGTACCATTCCATACCAGCAAAGGGAGTGCCTTTACTAATGCTCTTGTAAAGATTTGATTTGGCAAGGTCGCCCTCAAACCTTTCACGATAGTTTTGTCTAAATGTACTAATACCATTCTCATCTAAGGGACACTCCCTAGCTGGAAGTAATTTTATTTTATTGGTTGGGTAAAGACTTCGTTGAGTATCGACATCAAAAGTTCTTATTGAATCAATTTCGTTGTCAAAAAAATCAATTCTATACGGAACTATAGATCCCATTGGGTAAAGATCAATGATACCTCCACGCATAGCAAATTCACCTGGATTAAAAACTTTATCTACATACAGGTAACCATTCTCAACCAATCTATTTTTAAAGGCATTAATATCAACATCCTGACCTGTTTTAAAATTAAAGCTGAATTTCTCTATATATGAGCGTGGAGGTAAAAAATGTAAGGAAGTGGATAGCGGAAGTAGATTTATGTCGAATTCTTTTTGAGTCATCTCATAAAGAGTTAATAATCGCTCAGATATAAGGTCAGGATGAGGAGATATTTGGTCGTACGGAAGTGTTTCCCAGTCTGGTAAATGATTCACTTTAAGTTTAGGAAAAAACCATGATATCTCTTCCTTAAGTCTTGTTGCCTCAAATACACTAGCAGTAAAAATATTTAAAGATTTCCCACTGGATTCCAGGTGATCGCAGAAAATCCTACCAATCTCAAAGCTTTGAGAGGTATTAGAATTAATATGGAAACTATTTCCCAGAGAACTATTAACTAAAGATGCTGACATTGATTGCTATCTATTTTTAAGGAAGTATTATAAACATGAATTAACAAATAAACGGATAAACATGAACGATAAAGAATTAGTTGCAGACGCAGCTCTTGATTATGTTAAAAATAACAGTATCGTAGGTCTTGGGACAGGATCAACGGCTGATATATTTATTAACGCTCTTGCTAAAAAGATTTCTGCTGAATCGCTCAATATAAAAGTTGTCGCAAGCTCAACATCAACTCATGAAAAAGCTAATGCCGCAGGATTAAACTACATTTCTATAGACCAGATAACCGAACTTGATTTATATATAGATGGTGCTGATGAAATCACAGAAAATTTAGACATTCTCAAAGGAAGAGGCTACGATTTAGTCCGTGAGAAAATTCTGGCAAGAGCCAGCAAGCGCTTTATAGTAATAGGCGATCAATCAAAGATTGTATCTAAAATCGGTGAAAAGTATTCAATTCCTATTGAAATAACGCCAATTGCATGGAAAATAACTAAAATTCTTGTTGAAAAATTAGCAATAAAATGTGAGGTAAGAGAAAATTTAACTAAAAATGCTTTTGCAATAACGTCCTATGGGAATTACGTTTTAGACTGTGACTTTAACGAAACAAACCTTAAAAAGCTAGGAGATGAAATCGCAAGTATTCCTGGCGTATTTGAGCATGGCTTATTTATAGATATGTGTGAGCTTGCCCTAATTGCTAGCAACGGTCAGATTACAAAAATCACTACCTAATTTTTAGCTGGTAATGACTTTTACACCCCCCATATATGGAATCAATACTTCCGGCACCTCTATATCACCATTCTTAAGTTGATAGTTCTCCATTACAGCGACCATAGCCCTTCCTACTGCAACACCGGAGCCATTCAATGTATGTAGGAATTTATTTTTCTTGTCGTTATCACGGAATCTTGCTTTAAGTCTTCTGGCCTGGAAGTCCTCACAATTAGATACCGATGATATTTCTCTATAACAATTCTGTGATGGCACCCAAACCTCAATATCGAAAGTTTTGGTTGCTCCGAACCCCATATCGCCTGCGCATAGCGATATAACTCTATATGGAAGAGCAAGCTTTTGCATAATACTTTCTGCGTGGCCTAGCATCTCATCCAAGGCTTCATAGCTGCTCTCTGGGTGAGCTATTTGTACCATCTCCACCTTATCAAATTGATGCTGTCTTATCATCCCTCTGGTATCTTTACCATATGACCCTGCCTCTGATCTAAAGCATGGTGTTAGTGCTGTTAACCTAATCGGTAGTTCATTTTTATCTACAATAACATCTCTAACAAAGTTAGTAAGTGGCACCTCACCAGTTGGGATTAAGAAAAGGTTATCTTCACTACCACCTTTTTTAGTATTGAAAAGATCTTCTTCAAACTTTGGTAACTGGCCGGTTCCTAGGAGCGACTCATTGTTTACCAGATAAGGTGTATAGCATTCCTCGTAATTATGCTCTCTTGTGTGGGTATCCAACATAAATTGGCCAAGGGCTCTATGGAGCAGAGCTAGGTTGGATCGTATTACTGCAAATCTGGCACCTGATAACTTGATTCCCATATCAAAATCAAGACCTAGAGGGTGCCCTAAATCAACATGGTCTTTAATCTCAAAATCAAACAATTTTTTTTCACCCAACTCCCTAACTATCACATTATCATCTTCAGTAAGCCCTTGAGGCACCGATTTATGAGGTAAGTTAGGCACCTTGAGCAGATAGTCATGGATTTGCTTTTGAATAAAGGTTAAAGCGTCATTCTGCTCTTTTAATGACTCGTTAATTTGCGTTACATCTGCCATAAGATCTGTTGCTTCGTTACCCTTGGATTTCTCTATTCCTATTTTCTTAGAAATATCATTTCTTTTTTCTTGAAGCTCCTGAGCCTTAACTTGATGCACTTTTCTTTGTGTTTCTAAATCAGTAAATAATGCAGTATCGAATTTGAAGCCTCTAGATTTTAATCTTAAGCTCACCTCATCTAGTTCATTTCTTAATTGATTGATATCTATCATATTGACTATTCCGACTTATTATTTTTATATTGTTGGTCTAACTGCCTTAAGAATAATTTTTTTTCACTAATTTTTTTCTCTAATCCGCGATCAGTAGGCTTATAAAATTCTACAGGCTCTAACTCATCAGGAAAATATTTTTCTCCCGCAGCATAAGCATGATCTTCATTATGAGCGTATCTATAATTTTTACCATACCCTAGGTTATCCATAAGCTTTGTTGGAGCATTCTTTAAATGAATAGGTACGTTGAAATGACCTTGATTTGCTATATATTTCTTGACCATATTGTAAGCATGGTAAGCGCTATTGCTTTTCGGTGCCATTGACAAATATATAACTGCATTAGAAAGGGCCAGTTCTGCTTCAGGAAAACCCAGCCGCTCATAAATCTGGTAGGCCTCTAATGCAATTGTTTGTGCCCTAGGGTCGGCCAGGCCAATGTCCTCAATAGCAATTCTTATTATGCGCCTAGATAGATAGAGAGGGTCAGCCCCGCCATCCAACATTTTAAATAGCCAATACAACGCGGCATCGGGATCGGAACCTCTAACAGATTTATGAAGCGCTGAAATTTGATCATAAAATTGATCACCTCCCTTATCAAACCTTCTTGTCTTGTCTGCAACAATTTTCTTAACATCTAACTCATCAATAGCACTGCTATTAACAGCGGCATGAGAGCTTAACAACATTTCGACTAAATTAATTAATTTCCTTGCATCACCGTCGGCATAAGTTACGACTAAATTTCTTGCCTCCTCATTGATGCTTCTTTCAGGATATAGCTTTAAAGCCTTGTCGAGAATCGACTCTAACTCCTTTTCATTCAAGGCTTTTAAAACATATACCTGGCATCTACTTAATAGTGCAGAGTTCACCTCAAAGGATGGATTTTCAGTTGTTGCTCCGATAAAAGTAATAAGTCCAGATTCAATATGAGGCAAAAAAGCATCTTGCTGACTTTTATTAAATCGATGAACCTCATCAACAAATAAAATAGTATTTCTTTGTTGGTGCTCTTTCATAAACTGAGCTTTTTCTATTGCTTCCCTAATTTCTTTTACACCAGATAGTACTGCCGATATAGATAAAAATTCTGCATCTATGCAGTTTGAAATAACGTGTGCAACAGATGTTTTACCAACGCCCGGAGGACCCCAAAGTATCATAGAAGGAAGACTTTTTCCTTCAATAGCAACCTTTAGTGACTGGCCCTCTCCGAGAAGTTCAATTTGGCCAACAATGTCATGTACTTTTTTCGGTCTTAATATTTCGGCAAGAGGTTTGGTTAAATTATCTTTCATTTAATTTTTAATGACATCAACACCTTCGGGGACATTGAAAAGGAATGCTGCATCATTTATCAATTGATTATTTACAATATTGTCAAAATAAATTTTTGTCTTATGGTTAAAGTTATCAATAATATGCATTTGAGATAAGAGGCCTTGGTTAAAGTGTATCAACACTTTACTAAAAGATGCTTCCTGAGGGTTTTTAGGTATAGCTTCATAAATGCTTATGTGGTCTGTTGCTCTTATGCTTTTGACGATAAAGTGCTCTGAGGCTGAAGAGCTCACTAGTAGCATTGCTGGGCTAACGCCTCCCAATTTTTTTAATGAGCTGATTACTACTTGCTTTAAATCTGGATCATAAAGATAAAGAAGCTCTCCGTCACTGATGATTTGACTTTGAATTGGATCAATATAATTCCATTTGAAGAAATTGGGTTTTTTGAATAAGAAATTTCCACCAACCTCTTGCATGACAGATCCTCTCTGATCAATAACTTGTTGGGAAAAATTACCTTCAACAGTTTTCATTTCGGCAACTATATGGGAAAAACTTGGCTCTTCATTGGCTAAAGAAATGTACGAGATGAGGCAAAAATTAATTATAAAAAAAAGTCTAATCATTAGTTGGTGAAATAATTTCACGGTTACCATTGCTTTGCATTGGGGTAACCAGTCCTGCTTTTTCCATGTCCTCAATAATTCTTGCAGCTCGATTATAGCCAATCCTTAAGTTTCTTTGCACATAAGATATTGATGCTTTTCTAGTTCGCAAAACTATCTCGACAGCTTCATCATACAAAGGATCTTTTTCCCCAGACAAACCTTCGGAATCACCAGATGTCAAAGATATATCTGTTGGGTTTAAAATTTCTTCTAAGTAGCGAGGTTCACCTTTTTCTTTAAGAAACTTTACAACCTTATGAACTTCTTCATCTGATACAAATGCACCATGAATTCTAACTGGGTAGCCAGTTCCGGGAGGCATATAGAGCATATCACCCTTCCCCAGTAATGTTTCAGCACCCATTTGATCTAAAATTGTCCTTGAATCTATCTTACTTGAAACCTGAAATGCTATGCGAGCTGGTATATTAGCTTTTATTAGCCCGGTTATTACGTCAACCGATGGTCTCTGTGTTGCCAGAACAAGATGTATACCCGCGGCTCTGGCTTTTTGAGCCAATCGAGCAATTAATTCTTCAATCTTCTTGCCCATAACCATCATCAGATCGGCTAATTCATCAATAACTATTACTATTTGTGGCATTGCCTCTAGAGGTTCAGGGTCTTCTGGGTTTAAACTGAATGGATTAGTGAGAGGAGAGCCTTTTTCATAAGCATCTTTAAATTTTTGATTGTACCCAGCCAAATTTCGCACCCCAAATGTAGACATCAATTTATATCTTCGTTCCATTTCAGCTACAGCCCAATTAAGCGCATGGCCTGCCTGACTCATATCGGTTACTACTGGAGTTAATAAATGGGGGATTCCTTCATACACTGAAAGCTCAAGCATTTTAGGATCTATCAAGATCATTCTAACCTCGTCTGCTTTGGCTTTATATAGCAAGCTTAAAACTAAGGCATTAATTGCTACCGACTTTCCAGACCCTGTTGTACCTGCAATTAATAAATGAGGCATTTTTGCTATGTCAGCTACTTCCGGCTTACCTGAAATATCCTTCCCAAGAACTAGCGACAGCAGAGCTGAAGAGTCAGCAAAATTTTTCGAACTCATGATTTCAGAAAGGTACACAATCTGCCTATGCGAGTTTGGTATCTCTAATCCCATGCAAGTCTTTCCTGGAATAGTCTCAACCACTCTTATACTTACAACCGATAATGCTCTGGCTAGATCTTTTGATAAATTTGTTACTTGACTGCCCTTCACTCCCGGAGCTGGCTCAAATTCATATCTAGTAATAACAGGCCCTGGCTGAGCAGATGTTACTTTTGCCTCAATACCAAAATCAAGTAACTTTTTCTCAATGAGCCTTGAGATAAACTCAATAGTCTCCGCTGACTGAGTTTCTTTTTGAATCGGTGGCTCATCAAGTAAATGGAGAGGGGGCAATTCTGAATCGCTATCACCAAATAAATTGATTTGTTTTTCTTTCACCACGCGGACGCTTTCCTTGATTTCAGTTTTAGCTTCCAGGATAGATAATGGAGATCTATCTACGAGTTTTTTTCTTTCGGATTGAACAAAGCTAGCTCGTTCTTGTTCAAATTTTTTACCTTGCTGACGATCCTGCCAATCATAATAATAATTGTTTAGCTTACTAGCTACATTGCATAAAAAATTACCGATACCTTCTGCAATATTGATCCATGACCATCCAGTAAATAAACTAAAACCTATAGCAAACATGACAATTAAAAAAATTAAAGAGCCTATGTAACCGATATTTTCAATTAATAATGCAATGGTTACAGACCCAAGCATACCTCCTTGCTCTGAAGGAAAGCTTGCGTTCATACTAACTATGTGTCCGGCCTCAAAGGATGCCGAGGATAGAATTAATAGAAAAAAACCAAGGTAGTGAATTGGAAGAATATGCTTAGTTCGATAATCTTCATTTTCTATTCTTGGGTAAATAAGAAAAATGCTATAAATGCTTAAAAATACAAGCCACCATGCTGACATACCAAAAATATAAAGCGTAAAATCAGAAAAATATGCTCCAAAAATACCCGCTAAATTGGATACAATTACGCCCGACTCAACTGCGTTAGACCATGATGGATCTTGAGCACTGTATGTTCCAAGTGCTAATGTCATATAAAGGCCGATAAATAATAGAACAAACCATGAGGCTTCACGAAAAATTCTATTAGCCAAAATGCGTGGAGCATTACTCACTAACGATATATTTTTCCCTGTTTTTTTTGATTTTTTATTAACTAACAATTTGTATTTTTAATACCTTTTTATTTTCATAAATTATATCAGGATGTCCTTTAAAAACTATGTACTTATAAAATAAGAGATAAATAATATAAAAATAATGCTTATATAGTTTGATTGATAGCACAGGGTCCACTAAAATTACTTTTAATTCAATTCAACCTTTAGAAAGCTTTTAATTATGCCCAAACATGCACCCCTTATTATCCTCGGTTCAGGCCCTGCTGGCTATTCAGCAGCAGTTTATGCAGCACGAGCCAATCTCAAGCCACTTCTTATAACTGGTATAGCCCAGGGTGGTCAGCTTATGACAACAACCGAAGTAGATAACTGGCCAGCGGATGCTGACGGGGTTATGGGTCCGGAACTAATGAGTCGCTTCGAAAAACACGCATTAAGATTTAATACCGAACAAATATTTGATCATATTCATACTTGTGAACTATCGAATAAACCATTCAAATTACAGGGTGATAGTGATGAATATACCTGTGACGCCCTAATTATTTCAACTGGAGCTTCAGCAAAGTATTTGGGCATCGAAAGTGAATCTAAATTCCTGGGTAAAGGAGTTTCAGCATGTGCCACATGTGATGGTTTTTTCTATAAAAATCAAGAGGTTGCCGTTATTGGAGGTGGGAATACTGCGATAGAAGAAGCCTTGTATTTATCAAATATAGCCTCTAAGGTAACCATCGTTCATAGACGAGACGAGTTCAGAGCAGAGGCAATAATGATGGACAAGGTCCATGAGAAAGTTAAAGAGGGAAAAATCGTTTTAGAACTATTCCAGGAGCTAAATGAGGTAATTGGTGATGAAAAAGGTGTGACTGGAATTAAAATCAAATCATCTAGCGATGGTTCTATGAAAGAGATTGGTTTGCAGGGAGTTTTTATTGCAATTGGGCACAAACCAAATACCGATATATTCGCAGGCCAATTGGAAATGGAGAACGGCTATATTATTACTGAATGTGGACGTAATGGAAATTTTACCGCCACAAGTATTGAAGGTATTTTTGCTGCCGGTGATGTTCAAGACCATATTTATCGCCAAGCAGTTACTAGTGCGGGTACAGGTTGTATGGCAGCCCTTGATGCGGAGAGATACTTAACTGCCCATGGCAAATAAAGATGCATCATTCCTTGATGAAGTAAAGGATGTTAACCCTCTAAAGGTTAAATCTAAAACTATTGACTCAGCCCCTAAAAAACCAAAACCGATACCGAGAAAATTAATTGAAGATGAAGGTAAGGCTTTATTAGATTCTCTTAGTGATGAGTATGTTTCGCCCGAAATAGAATCGGATGAAAATAACTACTTCCTTAGGCCAGGGCACTCACCAGACATCATTAAAAGACTAAAAAGAGGTTATTGGACGGTGGAAGGAACAATTGATTTGCACGGGCTGGTAACAGAAGAAGCCAAGGAGTGTGTGGTCAAGTTTATTCAGGAATGTAAAAAAAAAGGGATTCGATGCATTCGAATTATTCATGGGAAAGGTTACGGTTCCATTAACAAGGAACCAGTGCTCAAGAATAAAGTTAGGAATTGGTTAAGTCAAAAAGATGAAGTTATAGGATTTTCTGAGGCACCGAGGCATGATGGAGGAAGCGGAGTTGTTATTGTTCTTTTAAAGACCAATAATTAAACTGTCGTTACAATACATACAGCCTGAGCTGCTATGCCCTCACCGCGACCCAATGAGCCCATTCTTTCAGTGGTGGTTGCCTTAATATTAATTTGAGATTCTGAACACTGGCAATCCTCGGATATATATTTAATCATTTTCTTGGTGTGTGGGCTTATTTTAGGGTTCTCGCAAATGACTGTACAGTCAATATTAACAATTTCATATTTCTCTTTTTGGAGTATAGATATAACAGACCTAAGAATCTCTCTAGAATTAATCCCCTTTATTGCAGGGTTGGTGTCTGGAAAATGTTGCCCGATATCGCCTTTTCCAATAGACCCCAAAAGTGCATCACATATCGCATGAAGCAGGACATCGGCATCAGAATGACCTTCAAGACCATGGGTATGTTCAATATGAACTCCACCTATAATGCATGGCTTTCCTAAAACTAAACGATGTACATCAAAACCTTGCCCTATCCTAATCATAACGCTCCTTTTTTTATAATATTTATTGCGCTTTGTGCTCTATGTAAATCTTCAGGATAGGTAATTTTAAAATTCAATGCGCTTCCTTCAAAAATCTTAGGCTGAAGCCCGATGGCCTCCACTGCTTCCGCTTCGTCAGTGGGGGAGCCATCAAAGCTTTGAATGGCATGTTTTAAAGTTTTACACTTAAACATCTGGGGGGTCTGTGCTAACCATAAAAATTCTCGGTTTTCTGTGGCTACAACTTCTAAATTTTTATTCACTTTTTTTACGGTATCGGGGACAGGAATAGCAACAATCCCTCCGACTTTATCTGATGAAATTTCCGTAATAAATTGATTAATAATGGATTCTGTAATTCCTATCCTTGCTGCATCATGCACTAATATCCAATCATCGTCCTTAGTATCGTGAATATTACACAACGCATTGAACACAGTTTGTGAGCGTGTTTGCCCACCACAATAAAGAACCTTAGTTTTGTTTGAGAATTGACAATTTCCAGAGGAAATAAATTTCTCATCTGGATGAAGCGCTATGGAAATAGAGTCAATCACGCTTACTCTAGAGAATATTCCCTCAATGTACTCAATAACAGTTCGATTTTCAATACGAGCAAATTGTTTTGGAATTTTATCGCCTAATCTACTGCCGCTGCCTGCAGCTGGGATAATTACGTGAATTTTGGACATACTATGATTTTAGCATGTCAATTTCTTCAATTACACAATTGAATTAATCTGATGAAACAGAATTGACTTTATGGATCGAGATGTCCGCCCCATTAAACTCTTCTTCTTGAGTGAGTCTTATATTGAATATTTTATGAATCAACCCATAAATGATAAATCCTCCAACAAAAGCAATAATTACGCCAGAAATTGTTCCAACTAGTTGCGACATAAATGACACGCCTCCTAATCCACCAAATACTTTTAAGCCAAAAATTCCTGCTGCAATTCCACCCCAAGCTCCACAAATACCGTGCAATGGCCATACGCCCAACACATCATCAATCTTCCATTTATTTTGGGTTAGCGAGAATGTCCAAACAAACAAGCCTCCAGCAACAAGGCCAACAGCTAGAGCACCTAGAGGATGAAATAAGTTAGACCCTGCACAAACAGCAACAAGACCAGCTAAAGGTCCATTATATAAAAAACCTGGGTCATTTCTACCAATCACCAAAGACGATAAAGTACCCCCGACCATTGCCATCAACGAGTTGACTGCAACCAGCCCTGTTACTCCGTCAAGAGTTTGAGCAGACATTACATTAAACCCAAACCAACCTACAGTCAAAATCCATGATCCGAGAGCCAAAAAAGGGATGCTAGATGGAGCAAATGCATTTAATTTTCCTTCTTTTGTATATCTTCCATGACGGGCTCCAAGAATTAATACCGCAGCAAGAGCAATCCAACCACCCATAGCATGAACAACAACCGATCCTGCAAAATCGTTAAAAGGTGCACCAAATTGATTGGCCAAAAAATCTTGATAGCCGAAGTTTCCATTCCATATAATCCCTTCAAAAAGTGGGTACAAGAAACCTACCAATACAAAAGATGCTATCAGTTGAGGGTTGAATTTAGCTCTTTCTGCTATTCCCCCAGAAATAATGGCAGGTATTGCTGCAGCAAAAGTTAAAAGAAAGAAGAATTTTACTAGCTCATACGCACTTTTTTCACTAAGCGCTGATGCTGCACCGTAAAAGTCAACACCATAAGCTATGCTATAACCGATGAAAAAATAAGCTATCGTGGAAATAGAAAAATCTGCCATAATTTTTGCTAACGCATTGACTTGATTCTTTTCACGGACAGTTCCAACCTCAAGAAATGCAAAGCCTGCATGCATAGCCAAGACCATAATGGCTCCCAAGAGAATAAATAAAACATTGCTTTGATCGGCTAAGTTTTCCATTTGTTAAAATTCCTTAAATGACGTTCGTTAAAAATTTCAATTATTCTAAATGATGTATCTATAGTTTTGCACTAACTCAGGGAATAAAATTAATTTTTCGTGGGATTAATAAAAATTTGCATTATTTTGGTGCAAATTTAGCATCTAGGAAATTATTTAAGGCTGTCTTTTTCCTGGAAAGAAATTTAATATACCTCCATGCTTGATATTTTATTTCTTATGCTCATTACGGCTTTGGTTCTATTTTGGCTAGACTCTATCTCCAAAAGAGAGGAGGCCGTTAAGCAAGGTAAAAAATTGGCCGCCGAGTTTAACCTTCAACTTCTTGATGATACTGTTCATTGTAATAAAATAAAAATAGTGAGAACAGAGGCTAATTGGCCTTCCCTAGAACGCATTTATTTCTTTTATGTGAGCTCCAACAAAGAAAATCGAATACATTGTCAGCTTACCTTAGTAGGAAAAAAAATTATTGACTGGCGCATACCGCCCTACCCCCAATAAAATACTATGTACATTGGAAGATTTGCACCAACCCCCTCCGGCCCGCTTCATTTTGGATCAATTGTTACTGCAATAGCTAGTTTTTTGGATGCCAAATCTAACAAGGGTAAGTGGCTTCTTAAAATTGATGATATTGATGAACCAAGAGTCAGAGACGGTTCAGTCTCAGAAATACTAAAAGGCCTTGAAAGACTTGGCCTTGCTTGGGACGATCATGTTGTATACCAAAGCCAACGAAAAGAACAATACCAATTCCATATTAATGATTTAAAGGAAAAGGGTTTACTTTATAATTGCAACTGTTCAAGGAAAATGATTAACAATTCCTCATTAACCGGATCTCATGGCTTAATTTATAACGGAACCTGTCGAGAGAAAAATTTAAAAAACCAGACAGGATGCTCAATAAGAATAAAAGTTGTGGATGAAGACATATCAATCATCGATAGTATTCAGGGTGAAATATCGCAAAATATTCATAACGACATTGGGGATTTTATTCTCAAAAGATCTGATGATATTTTTTCTTACCAGTTTTCTGTAGTAGTTGATAATCATCTGGACAATATAAGTCATATCATAAGAGGCTATGACCTAATAAACTCATTACCAAGGCAATTTTATTTGCACAAGGTCATGGGTTTTGATTTTCCTAAAAGTAGTCATATTCCAATTGCAACTCTAGGGAGAAAAAAGCTTAGCAAGGGTCATGGTGACAGGATTTTAATTCAAAACTACGAAAATTTAATTTGGATGAATGCATTAACTTTTTTGGGTCAGTCAACCCAAAACTATCATTTATCTATGACGGTAGAAGATATTATTCAGCATGCAATTAAAGGCTGGTCAAAAAACAAGGTTAAAGGCTTTGCTGAAAGAGAAATTGACGAGCATGCTCATAGATAACTATGCTGGCAGCTACTCCAACATTTAATGACTCTACGTTTTTTATCATTGGTATGGACAGCATCTGATCCGACTTTTTCAAAAGTGTCGAGCTTATCCCTCTTCCCTCATTACCTAGTATAAAAGCAATATTTTGATCGAACTTTCTATTTAAGACTGATTCGCCTTGCATCCCTAGACTAAAGACTGAAAATTCCAACCTATCTATCAATAAGGCTAAGTCCTCTTGCTGATAACAAATTAAAGAAAATTGTGTGCCTTGACTTCCTCTTATGACCTTTGGGGACCAAAGGTCACAGCAACCCTTTGATAAAAATACAAACTTATTGCCGGCGGCGGCATGCGTCCTTAGAATAGCCCCAAGATTACCTGGGTCTTGAATATCGTCTAGTAGTAAATGTAAGCCTACACCATTTGAATAATAGGGGTGAGAGGGAATATCAATAATAGCCATTAAACCATTAACGGAATCAAGGTCTGATAAGGCGCAAAATAGTTCATGACTTAATATATGTAATTTTTTTTTGGGGTACTTAGTAAGCAGCCGGTTATTTTCATCGGTTTTAATTGATGCATCGAGAATAAATTCAGCAATCTCCATGCCATTGTCGCAGCATGTATTAACCAAATGAGGCCCATCCAAAATTGTCTTTCCCACTTCAAGCCTATAACTTTTGCTACTATAAATCTTCTTAAGCCTTTTAAATGTAGCGCTATCTCGTGATTTTATAATCAAAGGACTCATCTTATTGGGCCAGCGGTGGAAGAGGTTTAATTTGATATCCACCAGCTTTGAAAAGATTTAATAAGCCATTACTTCCTCCTAAATGGGAGGCTCCAACAGCAATAAATAAATTATTTCCGTTCTCCAGCTCAAGAATTCTTTCAAAAAATAATTGGTTTCGAGCTTGTATGAGCTTTTCCTGCATTTCTTTCCACATCTCGTTTGATACAAGCTTACTTGTGATAGATTCGTCGGTTTGTAAAATTACTTCTGGATCAAAGGTTAGGTAAGCATTAACTAAAGCCTCATAATCTTTTAATTTAATATCCTCATTTCTTTTTAAAACTGTTGCCAGTAATGTCATTTGATCACTTACTTCAAAAGCATCCAAAACACTAAAATGTTCGCTCACTGTCTCCAAACCTTGAACAACCATAAATAAGTCCTCAGCCTTACGCTTCAATAAATTATCCTGGTTAAAGGGTGTGATGGGTCTTGGCGAATTAAAAATTATCGCTAGCAACCATGGTTTCATCTGTAAGGCACTTTCTAGGGGCATGGTATGGAAGTATGCAAGGTCTTTAATTCGATCAAAATCCCCCTCATCCAAGTATTTTTCATAAAAAGCATTTTTTACAAGCAATATACTTCGGTCTTGAATCTCATCAGTCTCCATTATAAAAGTATTGGAGGCTTTTAATCCTCTGAGAACCTCAGGGTGAAACTCAGACACCCTGTTGTCATCGGTATGAATGGTCCCAAAAAGAAAATGAGTCTTTCCTGACGGTGATGTTATTTCCCAGTAAACAGATTGATCGACTGCAAAGATCGGAAATGATAATGTAAGAAGTGTAAATACATATAATAGTTTAAATAAAAACATTAGTTTTGATTAGCCCAATTTAAGATTTTTTAAACAACAGAATACTATCAAAGTATATCTGTTTTACTCCACCCATAAACAATTCGGATAGAATTGATATGAATTTATAATTTATCGTTAAATATGAGCCACCCTGATAACAAAGGATTAAAGTCCATTAAGTTTTATGTAACCACAAAATATGGATGTGGATACATAGAGAATCGCAGCGCGCAATCAATGGTAGCAACTCCTTACGCTAGTATTGGTTCAGATATATATGACGACCTTATTTATAAGGGTTTTAGGCGAAGCGGTCAGTATGTTTACAAGCCACATTGTGAGGAATGTCAGGAATGTATTCCTATAAGACTATCACCCACATTATTTGTAATAAGCCGTTCTCAGAAAAGGGTAATAAAAAAACATGCTCATATAACGGCTAAAATACTTCCTTTACAATACTCAGAAGAACATTATGAGCTGTATATAAATTATCAAAATAAACGTCATCGAAGTAAAAATGATCACGAAAATGATATGACTGATTATCATGATTTCTTAATTAAGAGTAATGTCCAAAGCAAATTAATTGAATTTAGAGATCAAGGCAAACTGGTGATGGTAACAATCATAGATGAGATGGAGAATGGATTATCAGCCGTGTATACATTTTATGATTCCACCAACCCAAAGAATAGCTTGGGGACTTTTTCCATACTGTGGTTGCTAAATTATAGTTTAAATAAAAAAGTGCCGTACCTTTACCTTGGATACTGGATAAGAAAAAGTGTAAAAATGGCTTACAAAATTAATTTTAAACCATACGAAATTTTGATTAATGACCTATGGCAAGAGGCTTCCGAGTGATTGCATGATACAATTTTCTTTTATAAATAAAGTGTATTGAATGAAAAATTTATTAATCTTTGGTGTAGGTTTGATAGGTGGATCTATTGCGTTAAAGGTAAAAAAAGATGCTATTTTTGATAGGGTCATCGGAGTTAGTCGCCATAACGGAAGATCTCTTGATGATTTTGTGAAAAAAGGCATGCTTGATGAAATAGCTGTAAATGTTGAGGAAGCAATAAGTACTGCAAATTTTATTATAATTGCTACGCCGGTTGCACAAACGAAAAATATTCTCAAAAAAATTTACCCCTATTTAAATGCAGATTGCCTGGTAACCGATGTTGGCAGCACAAAATCCGAGGTTATGCTAGATGCTGCAGAAAGTCTTGGAGATAAATTTGATCAGTTCATAGGGTCTCACCCTATTGCAGGATCAGAAAAACATGGGCCGGATGCTGCTGATGAGAAGTTATTTGAAGGTAAAAACATTATTATCACTCCCCATAGCCAAGCAAATAAGGTGCAATTAGATTGCCTTTGGGGTTTTTGGGAATGCATGGGAGGTATTGTTTCATCAATGACACCCTCTCAACACGATGAAATTTTTTCTACTGTAAGCCATCTCCCTCACCTTCTAGCTTTTGCTTTAGTAAATTTAATTAACAAAAAAAATTCAAAAGATCAATTACTAGAATTTGCTGCCAGCGGATTTCGAGACTTTTCAAGAATTGCTGCAAGCTCCCCTGAAGTTTGGCGCGATATCTCACTAGCAAACAAAAAAGCAATCATTAGTGATTTGACACTTTATAAAAAAGAAATAGATGTTCTTGTAGAGTTTATTGACAACTCACAAGAAGGTAACTTGAATGATTATCTCTCAAAGGCTAGCTCAACAAGGTCTGAATGGGCAGAAGATAAAAAGTGACGCAATATATTTTAAAAGGGCGGTCTGAGGTCAAGGGAGAAATAATCTTACCAGGTTCAAAGAGCATAACTAACAGAGTGATTTTGTTGGCAAGTCTATCTAACAAAAAAACACTTATCAGAAACTATCTTCAGTCTGACGATACTCGTTATATGCTAGAAGCCCTTGAAAAATTGGGTGTAATGATAGAAAAAAATGGAAGCGAGATTACTGTCCATGGAACCAATGGGTCATTTCCAAATAAGGACTGTGAGCTATTTTTAGGTAATGCTGGTACAGCCTTTCGTCCATTAACTGCAGCCTTAGCAATGATGGATGGTCATTATAGGCTTGCTGGCGTTCAAAGGATGCATGAGCGACCTATCAAAGACTTGGTTGATTCGCTTAAAGATCTGGGGGCGAGAATTAATTATCTTGAAAATGATGGCTTCCCCCCATTAGAAATTTTTCCTAAAACGGAAAAAATTATTCAAAAGATATCCATTAAGGGTAATGTTTCAAGTCAATTTCTTACCTCTTTACTAATATCTGTTCCTTTACTTAACCAGCCCCTATCAATTAACTTAGATGGAGAGTTGATTTCTAAACCTTATATTGATATCACCCTCAGGCTTTTACAAAAGTTTGGCGTTTCCTTTAACAATATGAACTGGAACCAATTTAATCTTAATGGCATAACTGTATTTCGTAGTCCAGAAGAAATATGGGTGGAAGGTGACGCCTCTTCGGCCTCTTATTTCTTTGGAGCGGCAGCTATAGCTGGAAAGATCGAAGTGCATGGTATAAACCAGGAAAGTATTCAGGGAGATCTGAAGTTCCTTGATGTTGTAAGTAGTATGGGTGCCAAAGTCACCTACCTTGAAAAATCTATCATAGTTGAAAAATCAGGTGAATTAAGAGCGCTTGAGGTAGATTGTAAGATGATCCCGGATGCAGCTATGACACTTGCAACCATGGCGCTATTTTGCAAAGGGACAACCAAGCTTATAAATATAGCTAGTTGGAAAGTGAAAGAAACCGATCGTATTCAGGCGATGAGTAACGAACTTAAAAAGCTTGGCGCAACTGTTCATTCAACAAACAATACAATCAGCATCACCCCTCCTTCCATAATTAAAGATAATGTGACTATTGATACCTACGATGATCATAGGATAGCAATGTGCTTTTCCTTAATCTCACTGTCAGAGAGAAATGTTATTATAAATAATCCCGAGTGTGTCAACAAAACCTATCCTAATTTTTTCAAGGATTTTGAAAGTGTTTGATAAAGTAATCCCAAGGCTTCCCTTTCTAATTGCCATTGATGGTCCTGCAGGCTCAGGAAAAGGAACAATAGCTAAACTTCTTAGTGAGAAATTAGACTTAAACTATTTGGATTCGGGAGCAATTTATCGCTTAATTGCCTTAAGTAGTTTGCAAGAGGGTATAAACTTAAATGATGCTGAATCAATCATAAGTCACCTCAAAGAAATTGATATTGAATTTTCTGGCGGTGCAGCATTTTTAAATAACATAGAGGTTTCAACGCAAATAAGAACGCAAGAAGTTGGTAGAATAGCTTCTAAAATTGCACAGCATATTGGGGTCAGAAATCAAATATTACAGGTTCAACGCGATTTTTTTTGTGGGCGTGGACTTGTGGCTGAGGGGCGAGATATGACTACAGTGGTTTTTCCAAATGCTGACCTTAAGATTTATCTTGATGCCAGCCCAACAGAAAGGGCAAAAAGAAGATATAAACAGTTGATATCAAAAGGAATTGATGCTAACATCACGGACCTTGCTGAGGAAATAAAAGCAAGGGATAGGCAGGATATGGACAGGATGTATTCTCCCTTAAAGATTGCAAGAGACGCTATCATTTTAAATTCAGATGATCTTAGCATTGATCAAACTGTTGATGCGATTATCTTACACCTCAAAGATGTGCATTAAGTAAAAGCGCTAATGGCACAAATCATTAGCAAATATAAATCAACCCATCGCTAGTTGGGATTAAAAAAATTAAGGTTAATTAAATTACATGGCAACCACTGAAAAAATAGAAAAGATAGATCCAGAAAGTTTTGCGGCATTATTTGAAGAAAGTATGTCCCTAAAAGAAATGCGTCAAGGCGAAGTTATTACTGCTGAGGTTATTTCAGTAGAAAGCGACTTTATAATTGTGAATGCGGGGCTAAAATCAGAAAGCGTTATTAAAACAGAAGAGTTTCTAAGTGATAGCGGGGATATTGAGGTTGCTGTCGGTGACTTGGTTAAAGTTGCAATAGAAAAACTGGAAGACGGTTATGGGTCAACAATCTTATCAAGGGATAAGGCGAAAAAACTGCAGGCATGGATTGATCTAGAAGAAGCTATGGAAGAAGGAAGAATTGTTAGTGGGTTTGTTAGCAGTCGCGTTAAAGGAGGTTTGAGAGTTACTGTTAACGGTATTATGGCGTTCCTTCCAGGATCGCTAGTCGACATAAGGCCTGTGAAAGATACAGCTCCATTTGAAAATAAAGAGTGCGAATTAAAGGTTATCAAAATAGATAAGAAGCGAAATAATGTAGTTGTATCTAGAAAAGCAGTTATGGAAGAGCAATCAGGAACAGATAGAGAATCAGTTCTTGAATCGATTGTGGAAGGTGCAAACGTCAAAGGAATAATCAAGAATATTACTGATTATGGAGCATTTGTGGACTTGGGTGGTATTGATGGGCTGTTACACATAACCGATCTAGCATGGAAACGAATAAAACATCCGTCAGAAATTTTAAATGTGGGCGATGAAATTGAGGCCAGAGTCTTAAAGTTTGATCAAGAAAAGAATAGAGTATCTCTAGGGTTAAAACAGCTTGATGAGGATCCATGGGTTGGTTTAGGAAGACGATACCCTGTTAAAACAAAACTGTTTGGGAAGGTTTCTAACCTAACAGACTACGGTGCGTTTATAGAGATTGAAACAGGTATTGAAGGACTAGTTCACGTTTCAGAAATGGATTGGACAAATAAAAATATTCACCCAACAAAAGCTGTGCAATTAGGAGATGAAGTGGAGGTGATGATTCTTGAGATTGATGAAGATAGAAGAAGGCTTTCATTAGGCATGAAGCAATGTCAAGCAAACCCTTGGGAAGACTTTGCAAGCAATCATAAGGTGGATGAAAAAATAACTGGAAAGATTAAATCAATAACTGATTTTGGTATTTTTATTGGTTTGCCAGGGGAGATAGATGGGCTAATCCACCTTTCAGATATATCATGGACTGATAGTGGTGAAGAAGCTGTTAAAAAGTACAAAAAAGCGGATGAACTAGAAGCAATTATTATTTCTATTGACGTAGAAAAAGAAAGGATTTCACTGGGTATCAAACAGCTAGCAGAGAATCCAAATCCAGAGATAGCAGAAAAATCAGATACAACAGTAGCAGCAGCAGAAAAAGCTACGAAACCTAAAAAAACTGCTGCAAAAAAATCTGAGCCTGAAGTAACTGATGGTGGAACAACCAATCTTGGAGCCCTGTTGAAAGCGAAACTAGATGATAAAAAATAACTTACTGGCATGACTAAATCTAAATTAATTAATATACTGGCTAGCCGTTTTAATCAGTTAGTACATAAGGATGCTGAGCTTTCCGTCAAAGCTATACTTGACTCGATGTCACAAGCTCTTATTAATAAAGATAGAATAGAGATACGAGGGTTTGGAAGCTTTAGTCTAAATTTTAGACCCTCACGAGTTGGGAGAAATCCTAAATCAGGAGCTCAAGTTCATGTACCAGAAAAATTTGTACCTCATTTCAAGGCTGGAAAAGAGCTAAGGGTCCGAGTTGATAGGTAAGGTAAGTAAAAAGTAACAATAAAAGCATATTTTTTTAGAAAATATGCTTTTTTTTTAATTTATAAAGTAATGTATATCTATGGTTGAATTTGAGTTTTGGTGGATACTCGTAATACCTTTTTTCTTCGGATTAGGATGGATTGCGGCCAGAATTGATATAAAACAAATTATTTCTGAAAGTACAGACTTTCCGGCAGCCTATTTTAAAGGCGTTCATTACCTTATAACCAATCAATACGACAAAGCAACAGACTCATTCACCGCTGCAGTAAAGGCAAATGACAATTCAATGGAAACGCACTTTGCTCTTGGAAGCCTTTTGAGAAGAACTGGCCAAATAGACAAAGCTATTAGCCTACACCTTGAATTACTTGAAAATAGAGAAATGAGTATCGGTCAGCAAGAGTCAGTAAAGGCGGAGCTTGCTCAAGATTATTTTAAGGCTGGGCTGTATGACAGGTCAGAAGAGTTACTGCTAAGCCTTACTAAAGACAGTTATGAGCAATTCAAACATAATACTCTTCTTGAAATCTACGTAACAGAAAGGGAATGGAAAAAAGCTGTAAGCATGGCTGAACAACTCGAAAAAATTTCAGGGGTCTCTCTTAGAAAAGAGATAAGCCATTACTATTGTGAAATGGCAGTTTCAATGATTCTTTCAAAAAATATGAACGATGCTAGTAAGTTTTTATTACACGCAATAGATGAGCATAAAAATTGTGTCAGGGCTAATATTTTGCTCGGTGATATTCATGAGGGCAAAGGAATGATTGATGAAGCTGTTTCATATTGGCGAAAAATTGAGTATCAAAAACCCGAGTACCTTGGTCTGGTTGCTTCGAAAATTATAAACAGTTATCAAGCTCAAAATAAAATCAATGAGGGCTTGTCGATCTTATCCAGATACTATGATCTGTACAATCTAAAAACACTTCTCAATGTATTGTATGAAGCAGTTATATCAAACGAGGGTCCAAAAAGTGCAGAAAAAATAGCGAGAAATGAGCTCATACAACGTCCAAGCTTATTGGCTCTTGATCAATTATTTCAAGCCTTAGCAATCAACAAAAATACTCAAATCGACAACATAGAGTTGATACAACAAACCATTAAAAATTCCATTAGCATACGAAGATTTTATGTTTGCAATAGCTGTGGATTTAAAGCCAAGCAATTTCATTGGCAATGTCCAGCATGTAATAGCTGGGAATCACTCCCATCAGAACCAAAAGATGTTGCTCTGGATGAAATTGCTTAATGATCAATAATATTAAGATTTTTGTAGCTCTCGACTACTCAGATGAAACATCAGCATGCAAGCTAATAAATCTTCTATCGCCCTCGGACTGTGGGGTGAAAATTGGCAAAGAATTGTTTACTGCAGCTGGTCCAAAAATAGTTGAGTATGCCCAAAAAAAAGGCTTTGAGGTTTTTTTAGATCTAAAATATCACGATATACCAAACACGGTAAAAAAAGCTTGTCAAAGTGCTGCAAGGCTTGGAGTTTATATGGTTAATGTTCATGCTCTCGGTGGCTCTGAGATGATGATTGCCGCTAAGGAAGGCTTAACTCAATCAAAAGCCAAACCGTTGCTTATAGGTGTAACTTTGCTAACTAGTCATGACCAAAAAAATCTTCATGAAATGGGCGTGACAAAAAATTTAGAAGATGAGATTGCGCATCTTGCAACGAATGTAGCGAAATGTGGGTTAGATGGAGTTGTTTGCTCAGCAAACGATATAAAATTCCTTAAGCCCTCGCTACCCAAAAACTTTCATTTTGTAACTCCAGGTATTCGTCCAATTGATTCATCAAATGATGATCAAAAGAGAATTACGACACCTGAGGATGCATTAGCATCTGGCTCCACAATGTTAGTAATTGGAAGGCCTATCACACATTCCTCGAATCCATACGAGGCCTTGAAGGCCATCAGAAGAACATTATAGAAAGCTAATTATTTTTATTAGACTCAACCATAATGTCCACATCCTTCTGTTCCACTCTTTTTAAAAGATGCTCATAATTTTTTATGGTTGTAACATCAGATAGTAAATTGTCTATGGATGAAAATTCTTCTTGATTGAAAAATGATGCAATTTTTTTTGTCAGGTCTGGCATGATTGGTGAAAGATATATACTTAAGAGTCGGAAGGATTGGAGAGCTGCTGAACAAACCTCATGAAGATATGAGTTATTCATTTTATGTGCATCATCCTTTGCTAAGATCCAAGGCTCTTTATTATTAACAAATTCATTGACCGACTCAACATGAGAAATGAGAAGGCGGCAAATCTTACTAAACTGTCTTGCCTCAAACAATCTTGTCACCTCATCTTTAGAAAGTAAGATGTTGTTGACTAAAATCTGCGATTCAGACTCATTGAAATCAGTCGTTAGCATAATTTTATTATCAAAAAATTTAGTGACGAATCCTGAGGTTCTGCTTGGGATGTTGACCAGCTTACCAATCAAATCACTATTAACCTTAACAATAAAATCATCCAAGCTAAGATCGATATCCCCCATCGAATCATTTAGCTTCGAAAAATAATAGTACCTTAAATAGTCGGGTGTCTTAAATGCATCTATATAACTTCGAGCTGTAATAAAAGTCCCTCTAGATTTTGACATCTTTTCACCGTTCACCGTTAGAAATCCATGTGCATAAATTTTACTCGGAGTTCTGTGACCAGAATATTTTAGCGTTGCTGGCCAAAATAGCGCATGAAAATAGAGTATATCTTTTCCAATAAAATGAACCAGCTCTGTAGTTGAGTCTTTATTCCAGAATTCATCATAAGATAGATTGTTTTTGTCGGCATAGTTTTTAAAACTCGCCATGTAACCAATTGGCGCATCAAGCCATACATAGAAATATTTTCCTGGTGCACCTGGTATTTCAAAGCCAAAATATGGGGCATCTCTTGAGATATCCCAATCTGCCAAACCAGCCTTAAACCATTCCTGCAATTTGTTTAGCGCTTCTTTTTGCAGCGTGTCAGACTGTGTCCACTCAGACAAAAAGCTCTCACACTCGGAAAGTTTAAAAAAATAATGTTCCGTCTTCTTCTTGACGGGCTTCGATCCTGTTAAAACTGAATACGCATCGATTAAATCTGTTGGACTATATGTTGTTCCGCACGACTCACATGAATCGCCGTATTGGTCATTGGCTTTACATTTCGGGCATGTTCCTTTAATAAACCTATCAGGCAAAAACATATTTTTCTCATCATCATAAAATTGCTCTATTTCTTTCGCTTCTATTTTATTGTTCCCAACTAAAGAGTTGTACAAAGCTTCTGATAGATTTTTATTTTCTATTGAATTGGTCGAATAGAAGTTATCAAAAGAAATATTAAAATCAGAAAAATCAGCGCTGTGTTCCTTGTGCACATTTTCAACTAGCTGCTCAGGAGAGATTCCTTCCTTCTCAGCCCTAAGCATTATCGGAGTGCCATGCGTGTCGTCTGCGCATATGTAATGAATCTCATTACCTACAAGACGCTGATATCTAACCCATATATCAGTTTGAATATATTCGACAAGATGTCCAAGGTGTATACTACCGTTTGCATAAGGCAAGGCGGATGTGGCAATAATTTTACGCATAGTTGTTAATAGCTTATAGATGTAAGTTAAAAGTGGTATGTTATTTTAACAAAGAAGTAAGGGCATTCCCATGTGTTATATATATATTTTTAAATGAAAGAGAAATTAAATGAGCATTGAAAAAAAAATTACAGCCGAACTGTTACGCATCAAATTTCCTGGATCCGACATATCCTTTATCAAGGAAAAAAGTATAAAAAAACTAGAGGTTAACGGTGCTGCTATTAATATTGATATTGAATTAAATTTTGCGGCTAAAAAAAAATCTTTAATGATACAAGGCCTTATTACAGATGTTGTGTCTCAGATATCTGCTACAAAAATTAATATTTCTCTTACTTTTAATGTTAAAAGTCATAAAGTTCAACAAGGACTAACGCCCTTAAAAGGCGTTAAAAATATTATCGCAATTGCTTCAGGAAAAGGTGGGGTTGGAAAATCCACAACCGCTGTAAATCTTAGTCTTGCATTGCTATCGGAAGGTGCTCGGGTTGGTATATTAGACGCAGACATATACGGTCCTAGTCAACCAAAAATGCTTGGGATAAGCCAGGAAAAGCCAACTAGTAAAGATGGTAAATCAATGGAGCCTCTTATTGCTCATGGGATTCAAGTTATGTCAATTGGGTTTTTAGTTGATCAGGAGACGCCTATGGTGTGGCGAGGTCCCATGGTAACAAGCACACTTGAACAATTGCTCAAAGAAACTAAATGGGACGATCTTGATTACCTTATTATTGACCTCCCTCCGGGAACAGGTGACATTCAACTAACGTTAGCCCAGAAAATACCTGTTACTGGGGCTATCATTGTTACAACGCCGCAAGATATAGCTCTTCTAGATGCAAGAAAAGGCCTTAAGATGTTTGAAAAAGTGAATGTACCTATTGTTGGTATTGTCGAAAATATGTCGACTCATATATGCAGTAATTGTGGGCATGAAGAACATATTTTTGGAGAAGGAGGAGGCTTACAAATGTCTAAGGACTACGACGTAGATTTGTTAGGTAGCCTTCCTTTAGATATTTCCATTAGAGAACAACTAGACAATGGCGTACCTACAGTTGTTAGTGGGAAAAATGATAAGATAACAATGATTTATTCGGATATAGCCGTTAAAACATCACTAAAAATTGCCGCCCTAAACGAGGACAGCGCCAATAAATTTCCAAAAATTGTTATCGAAAGAAACTAGACTACATTAAAGGTATATATTTTTTTCTCATTAAGAGCAGATATGTCAGAAACTGGTAGATCATTTTTTGTCTGCCATTGCTTAAATGCATCAACCTTATTTTTACCAGTTATCAGGAATAATACATTTTTAGTCCTGCTTAGCCTGGAGGGTGTTAGTGAAACTCTCTCAGATGGTGGCTTAGGTGCATCAAACACTGCAACGGCATTTTTCGAATTATCCCACTCATGACCGGGAAATAGACTTGCTGTATGCCCATCCTCCCCAAAACCTAAAAGAACCAGGTCAAAGTCTTCCACAGCATTCAAAAGGCTGTCGTATTCATTTGCTGCGGCTATATTACCTAGCTCACCTTCAATAAAATGAACTTGTTTATGGGGAATTGAAGATTTACTAATTAAGCACTCCTCAACCATCACACTATTTCTTTCTGAATGATCAAATGGTAGACATCTTTCGTCTCCAAAAAAAATATGCCATTTAGACCAGTCAGTTACTATATTGGCTAGTTTGGCATAAATGTTCTTAGGTGTCCCTCCCCCACATAACACAAGATTAAATGACTGCTTAGCTTCAATGCTCTCATTCGCTACCTTTAAAATATAAAAACACGCATCATCCTCAAATTGCTCGAGGCTATCAAAAGTTGTATGTTCAAAGCTATTGTAATCCATGTATTTTCCAAGAATAAGTTGAATTTTTTATGTGAGTTTTTGCTATAATTCTGGCTCTTGTTAAACATGAGCAAAGATTAATCCAAAAGATTAACAAATTTTACACTTCAACAAAAGGAAAAAAATGAAAATTGCAATGCTTGGTCTAGGAAAAATGGGGGGGAATATGGCTGCGCGCCTTATTCGCAACGGAGTTTCAGTGGTTGGTTATGACAATAACCAGACAGTAGTAAATCAACTTGAGGAAACTGAAAACCTTATTCCAGCCTCATCGGTAAAAGACGCGTTATCGAAGCTAGATGAACAAAAAATTGTATGGATGATGTTGCCTGCTGGAGAAATAACTGAAAACCAAATACACGAATTAGTTCCTCTCCTTAATAAAGGTGATGTAATTATTGATGGTGGTAACTCAAACTTCAAAAGAAGTGTCAAGATGGGTGCCATGCTAGAAGAAAATGGAATTGGCTTTATGGATTGTGGAACATCAGGAGGAGTATGGGGTCTTGATAATGGATACTGCCTAATGGTAGGAGCTAACGATGAGGTAGCTAAAGCGGTTGAACCTGCATTGAGAGCGCTAGCAGTAACTCCACAAAATGGATGGTTACATGTTGGTCCAGTTGGGTCTGGTCATTTTACAAAAATGATACATAACGGTATTGAATATGGAATGATGGAGTCCTTTGCTGAAGGTCTCGAGCTTCTAAAAGGAAGAGAAGAGTTTAAAGTTGATGTAGCAAAAGTAACAGAATTATGGCGTCATGGCTCAGTAGTTAGAAGTTGGCTTCTAGATCTCACGGCGGAAGCATTAAAAAATGATCCAACCTTAGATGATATTGCACCTTTTGTCCCTGATTCAGGAGAAGGTCGATGGACTGTTGTTGAATCAATTGAACAAGGCATACCCACTCCAGTGCTTACGCTAGCACTCCAGGTAAGGTTTAGAAGCCAAGAAAAACAAAAAGGTTATGGATATAAACTTCTGTCAACAATGAGAAATGCCTTTGGTGGGCATGTCATGAAGAAAAGAGGCTAAGTATATAATGATAGAGAATTCAACATTAGTTTTGTTTGGGGCCAAGGGAAACCTTTCAAGAGTTAAGCTCATACCTGGTTTATTTCATTTAGACGAATCAGGACAGCTTCCAGAAGGAATGAAAATACTTTCTGTAGGAAGGCAATCTTCAACCCAAAGCGAATGGGAAGATGAAATAAAAAGCATGTTGGATAAAAAATTTAAGAAGGGATATTGCAAAGAGACATTTAAAAGGTTTATTGCCAGAAATCTTTACCATGCAAACCTCCCAGATGATCCTGATGCATTCAAAAAATTTGCTGACAGACTTAAGGAAAGTAATAAATTTTCTCAAAACCTGGCTTTCTTTTTATCGGTTAGGCCAACAGATTTTGCATTGATCGTAGATCAATTAGCTGATGAAAATTTACTTGATCAGTCTAATGGATGGAAAAGAGTGTTAATTGAAAAGCCGTTTGGTACTAATCTAGAGAGCGCAATACAGCTACAACAATCAATTGCAAAACATTTAAATGAAGACCAAATTTATCGAATTGATCACTACCTAGGAAAGTCTGCGCTACAAAATATTCTTGTCACTAGGTTTGCAAATTCTATTTTAGAGCCCCTATGGAATAATGAGCATATTGACCATATACAAATTACAAACCATGAGATGCTTGGTGTTGGAGACAGAACAACATTCTATGATGCCACCGGCGCCCTCCGTGACATGATTCAAAGTCATTTATTACAGATGATGGCATTAACAACGATGGAGAAACCAGAATCCTTCTCCCCAAATCATATTAGAGATAAAAAAATAAAGCTTCTAGAGTCTATTAGGCCAATCAAAGACGGAGAATTCAGCAGCCATGCTTTTAGGGCCCAGTATGCAGCAGGTGAAATACATGGTGAGGGCAAGGTAAATGGTTACCTTAATGAACTCGAAAATGAAGATAGCATTACTGAAACCTATGCTGCGGTTAAAATATTCATTGATAACCCAAGGTGGAAAGGTGTCCCTATTTACTTAAGAACTGCGAAAAGGTTGCATGAGAGTGGAACAAATATTTCAGTTAAATTCAAGAATACTTGTTCATTGATTGGAGATAGTAATAATTGGTTTATCTTTAATATTCAGCCTGGAGAAAGTTCTTCAATCGTGTTAACAACGAAAACTCCCGGCCTTGATGATCAAGAGCTAAGGCTCACAAAGCTTGAAGGATCGAATCGTATCGATGGTGATGAAAGTATCGATGCTTACGAGATATTAATGCTAGACCTTCTCAATGGTAACCAGTCAAGATTTCTTCATATTGATGAAGTTAAGGCCCAATGGAGTTTTGTTGATCCTATCATTAATTATTGGGCACAAAATAAAGAAAAGCTTCATCAGTACATTTCTGGAAGTGCAGACCCAGAATCATCAAAGGTTATTTTTGAAGATCCCAGTCAATTCTGGCGATAAATTTTTTTGGAAATTAAAACTAATACGTTTATCACAATTCGTATACAATCTGTGATTAATGCCAAGGATTAGGAGTCGTAATGACAATAAAATCAGATAGATGGATCAGAAAAATGGCAGAAGAGCATGGCATGATTAGTCCATTTGAACCAAAAATGATTCGTGAAAAAGATGGGGAAAAAATAGTATCCTACGGGACATCCAGTTACGGCTATGATATTAGGTGCGCTCCGGAGTTTAGGGTCTTTACTAACATCAATAGCACGATAGTTGACCCCAAAGCATTTGACCCAAATTCCCTTGTTGAATTTAATGGTGATCATTGTATTATTCCGCCAAATTCTTTTGCTCTTGCTAGAACGGTTGAGTTCTTCAAAATACCCAGAAACGTCTTAACAATATGCGTTGGTAAATCAACCTATGCACGCTGTGGAATTATTGTAAACGTAACGCCTTTTGAGCCTGAATGGGAAGGCTATGTCACACTTGAATTCAGCAATACCACTCCTCTTCCGGCAAAAATATATGCAGGTGAAGGTTGCGCCCAGGTACTATTTTTTGAGTCAGATGAGGTATGTGAAACTTCATATAAAGACCGTGGCGGTAAATACCAAGGACAAAGTGGCGTTACCCTCCCAAAAATTTAATCATGAAATTTAAATTCCCTATCATCATCATAGACGAAGACTATAGGTCTGAAAATTCATCTGGCTTAGGAATTCGCGTTCTTGCAGAGTCAATAGAAAAAGAAGATTTTGAAGTCATAGGAGTAACTAGCTACGTTGATTTATCTTCATTTGCCCAGCAACAAAGTCGGGCATCTGCTTTTATTTTAGCAATTGATGATGAAGAATTTATCGAGGAAAACCCTAAGGCCCTGGAAAGCCTTAGCAAGTTCGTAGAGGAAATTAGGTACCGAAACGATGAGATCCCTATTTTTCTGCACGGAGAAACAAAGACAAGCAGGCATATTCCAAACAAAATACTAAAAGAACTTAATGGTTTTATTCATATGTATGAAGATACTCCAGAGTTTGTTGCTAAATATATTGTTAGGGAAGCAAAAACCTACCTGGAAAGCCTAGCCCCGCCTTTCTTCCGAGCACTTACACACTACGCGAGTGATGGATCGTATTCATGGCATTGTCCTGGTCATTCTGGTGGCGTAGCATTTTTAAAATCCCCTGTTGGGCAAATGTTTCATCAATTTTTTGGTGAAAATATGCTCCGAGCAGACGTATGTAATGCAGTTGAAGAGCTAGGGCAGCTTTTAGATCATACGGGCCCTGTTGAAGCTTCTGAGAAGAACGCAGCGCGAATATACAAGGCTGACCATTGCTATTTTGTTACTAATGGGACATCTACATCAAATAAGATGGTTTGGAATTCCACAGTAGCCCCAGGCGACATAGTTGTTGTAGACCGAAATTGTCATAAATCAGTTCTACATGCGATTATTATGACTGGTGCAATCCCAATATTTCTTATGCCAACAAGAAATCATTTCGGTATTATAGGTCCAATTCCAAAAGAAGAGTTTAGCTGGGACCGAATTAAACAAAAAATTAACAACAATCCTTTTATTGAAGACAAAGAGGTCAAACCCAGAGTGCTAACCATCACTCAATCTACATATGATGGTATTTTGTACAACGTTGAAGAAATCAAAGAGATGTTGGACGGAAAAATCGGTGCATTGCATTTTGATGAAGCGTGGTTACCACATGCTTCTTTTCATGATTTTTATGGTGACTATCATGCAATTGGTGCGGACCGGCCTAGATGTGAAGAGAGTCTGATTTTTTCAACACAATCGACACACAAAATGCTAGCAGGACTCAGTCAGGCTTCACAAATACTAGTGCAAGATGCTACAAACAATAAGCTTGATAAAGAACTATTTAACGAGTCCTACCTTATGCATAGCTCCACTAGCCCACAATATTCTATTATTGCCAGTTGCGATGTAGCAGCAGCAATGATGGAAGAGCCAGGCGGTAACGCACTAGTAGAAGAATCTATTATGGAAGCTCTTAATTTCAGAAGAGCAATGAGAAAAGTTGATCAAGAATGGGGGGATGGGTGGTGGTTTAAAGTATGGGGGCCAGACGACCTTTCTGAAGAGGGTATTGAGGAAAGAGCTGCATGGATGCTTAACAAAAATGAGAAATGGCACGGTTTTGGTAACTTAGCCCCTAACTTTAATATGTTGGATCCTATTAAAGCTACTATCATTACTCCAGGACTCAACGTTGATGGTGAGTTTGATGGCAAGCTGGGCATTCCTGCTGTGATAGTTACAAAATATCTCGCTGAACATGGAGTTATAGTCGAAAAAACGGGACTTTATTCCTTCTTTATTATGTTTACCATTGGAATTACTAAGGGTCGATGGAATACCTTAGTAGCGGCACTACAACAATTTAAAGATGATTACGATAAGAACCAACCTATATGGAAAGTTCTTCCTGAGTTTAGTCAGAAATTTCCTATCTATGAAAGTATCGGCTTAAAAGACCTTTCGGACAAAATTCATGAAATTTTTAAAGAGAATAATATTGCTAGATTAACAACTGAAATGTACCTTTCTGATATGGTTCCTGCAATGAAGCCAGCCAATGCATTTGCTAAAATGGCTCACAAGGAAATCCAAAGAGTCCCCATTGATGATTTGGAAGGAAGAATTACCGCTGTTCTTTTAACGCCCTACCCACCCGGGATACCACTGCTTATACCAGGAGAGCGATTCAACAAAATTATTGTCGATTACCTAAAGTTTGCTAGAACCTTCAATGAAAAATTTCCGGGTTTTGAAACAGACAATCATGGATTAATTAAAAATTATATAGATGGAAAGTTAACCTACTACGTTGATTGTGTCGTTGATAATTAAGGCTGTCTGATATAGTCAACAAATGAGAAATGGAGGCCATCCTTGCTCACTAATTTTTCTCTGCTGACCTCTTTCCATTGACTGGTTGAAAGTTTTGGGAAATGGGCATCCCCAGCAACATCCGAATCAACCTCAGTAACATAAAGGTGAGTGGCGTGATCCAGAAAGATTTTGTATATTTGTTCTCCACCTATAACAAAAACATGTTCCTCGTCCTTAATTAAAGCCAGAAGGCTGTTAATTGAGTTCGCGATCTCAACCCCTTCAATTATAGAGTCCTCATTTCGGGTAATAACAATATTTTTCCTGCCCGGCAAAGGGCGACCTATTGAGTCAAAAGTTTTTCGTCCCATAACTATCGGATTCCCCATAGTTAAGCTCTTAAACCGCTTTAGATCTTGAGGTATATGCCATGGTAATGTGTTGTTAATTCCAATAACATTATTGTTTGACATGGCTACAATGATAGAAATTTTTTGCACTAAACTGCGACTGGTGCCTTGATTAAAGGATCGGGATCATAACCTTCAAGAGAAAAATCATCAAAAGTAAAGTCAAAAATATTGTCAATTGATTTATTTAAGGTCATGATTGGCAAAGTTTTAGGTTCTCTTGATAGCTGTTGAGTCACCTGTTCTTCATGATTGAGATAAATGTGTGCGTCACCAAGGGTATGAACAAACTCACCTAACCTCAACCCACATACTTGGGCAATCATCATGGTAAGTAATGCATATGAAGCTATATTGAAAGGAACGCCTAAGAAAATATCAGCACTTCGTTGGTAGAGTTGGCATGATAAGCGTCCATTTGCCACATAAAATTGAAAAAAGGCATGGCAAGGTGGGAGCTTCATTTGATCGATGTCAGCTACGTTCCATGCAGACACTATTAAACGCCTAGAGTCGGGATTAACTTTTATTTGATCTATAAGAATCTTTATTTGATCAATGGATTCTCCATTATGTGACGACCAGCTTCTCCACTGGTGCCCATAAACAGGTCCTAGATTGCCCATATCATCAGCCCATTCATCCCATATTGAAATACCATTATCTTTTAAAAACTTAACATTTGTATCGCCAGTTAAAAACCATAACAATTCATATATAACTGATTTAAGGTGAATCTTTTTGGTAGTTAATAAGGGGAAACCTTCATTTAAGTCAAATCGCATCTGGTAGCCAAAAACAGAAATTGTGCCTGTTCCTGTCCTGTCCTTCTTAACTGTTCCATTACTTTTGACATGCCTTAAAAGGTCTAGGTATTGATGCATACTAGCTATTATTAATAATAAAGTTTTTAACTTGCTCAGTGTCGCTATTGAAGACTTCGAATCGCTGGTCCATTAACTCAAGGTCTTTTAACTCGAAAGGTCTTTCTGGATAAACACCGATAGCTTCAAAAACTGATTTTTCAAACTTAATAGGAAGTGCTGTTTCTAAAACAAGCATAGGTATATTTTTTATATGATCAAGGGCTGCCTTAATTCCATCAGCTGTATGGGTGTCAATGATCGTATTAAAATCGTTGTATACCGATCGTATATAATCAATTCTATTTATATGTTTGCTGCTCGAAGAAATGAAGCCGTAATTTTTTATCTTTTGAAAAGATGTATCATCAAGCTTAAATGAACCGCCTTTGTCAATGTTACCCCAATATTGTCTTAGCAAATTGCTGTCTCGTCCAAGTAAATCAAAAATAAATCTTTCAAAGTTTGAGGCTTTTGAGATATCCATTGATGGGCTTGATGTTTGAAATGTTTCTTCAGATGATCTTGGTTCATAGTTTCCTGTTCTAAAAAACTCATCTAAAACATCATTTTCATTGGTCGCCACTATTAGATGATTTATGGGTAAGCCCATCTCTCTGGCTATATGACCGGCGCATATATTTCCAAAGTTACCAGTCGGGACAGTAAAGTCAACCTTTTCCCTGTTGTTCGATGTTACATCAAAGTAACCTTTAAAATAGTAAACAATCTGTGCAAGGATACGGCCCCAGTTAATCGAATTAACTGCACCAATTTTATATTTATCTTTGAAGGAGAGGTCATTTGAGACTGCTTTTACGATATCCTGACAATCATCAAACACACCTTTAATAGCTATATTAAAAATGTTGTCATCCATTAAGCTGTACATTTGAGCAGCCTGGAATGGGCTCATTGTACTATGAGGAGATAACATAAAGACTCTTACCCCTTTTTTTCCTCTCATTGCATACTCGGCTGCGGGGCCTGTATCGCCTGATGTTGCTCCTAGAATATTCAAAGACTCACCATTCTTGTCTAGAACGTACTCAAACATATGCCCTAAAAATTGCATTGCAATATCTTTAAAAGCTAATGTAGGGCCATTGGACAATGAAAGAAGAAACAAATTATCCTTCAATTTTAATGTGGGAGTTATGTCCTCAGCTTTTTGCTCCACTCTACCAAATGAATAAACATCAGATGCATATGCTTTATTTACAATAGCTTTTAAGTTATCGGCAGGAACATCATCTATAAACTTTTGGAAAATAAAAAAGGCTAAATCTTGATAGGACATGGGTCTCATATAGCTAAGATCTTCATCTGAAAATCTAGGATAGGTTTCAGGTAAATAAAGCCCCCCGTCTGGTGCTAGGCCGGTTAACAACACCTCAGAAAAGTTTAGCTTTGGGGATTTTCCTCTTGTAGATATGTACTTCATATATTCCTAATTATTTAAGTTCTTCAATTCTTAATTTAATAATTTTATCTTTATTTTCAGGTAGAGCTTCAATTTCTTTGATCACTTTATTGATTTGGTGTTCTTGCACTTTTGATGACACTAGAAATATATCCGGATCCTGATTATCCTCTTGAACCTCTTTATGAACCAAGGCATCAATAGATATTTTATGGTTGGCAAAAATATTTGTTATCTTAGCAAGCAAACCTGATTTATTTTCCATAGTGAGCCGTAAATAAAATTCTGACCAAACTTCCTCAATAGCTAAAAGTTTTTTATTTTTTATTTGGTTTGGCATAAATCCCAAAGACGGTATTAGCGACTTTGTCGAAATTTTTGACTGCCTTGCTATATCGATAATATCTGCCACAACGGCACTCGCGGTTGGCTCTGCTCCTGCTCCAGCTCCATAATAAAGTGTTGGTCCTACCATATTCCCTTTTACTAACACCGCATTCATCGGACCACTAACATTCGCAACCAACCTTTTTTCTGGTATTAATGTTGGATGCACTCTTATTTCAACAGAATCTTGCTCAGATTTCGCTATAGCTAAAAGCTTAATTCGATATCCAAGCTCCTCTGCATAAGTAATATCTTTTTGATTTAAATTGCTTATGCCTTCAACAAAGACCCCATCAAAATTAATCGGTATACCAAATGCTATGGACGCCATAATAGTTATCTTGTGGGCTGCATCAACCCCCTCAATATCAAATGTTGGGTCCGCTTCTGCAAAACCTAGTTCTTGTGCCTGCTTTAGTGCAACATCAAATGACAGATTGTTTTCTTTCATTTCGGTCAAAATATAATTTGTCGTACCATTAATAATACCTGCCACCCATTCAATCTTATTTGCTGCCAAACCTTCTCTGAGTGCCTTGATAATTGGAATACCACCGGCTACTGCTGCCTCATAAGCAAGCTGAACATTGTTATTTTCCGCAGCTGCAAATAACTCTTTGCCATGCATAGCAATGAGTGCTTTGTTTGCCGTTACGACATGCTTTCCGTTAAGCAATGCTTGCTTCACTAAGTCTTTTGCAATGCCTGTTCCCCCAATTAGCTCAACAACAATATCTACCTCTTTGCTGTCGATGAGCTCAAGGGCGTCACTAACAACAGGTATCGAAGTGCCAACTAATTGTTTTGCTAAGGCCACATTTTTGTCGGCAACTAGAGTAACTTTTATTTCTATGCCAGTTTTATGAAAAATTTCTTGGAAATTTTCTGTGAGTACTTTGTATGTACCGCCGCCTACCGTTCCTACACCAATTAATCCTACATTCATTTTTTTCTCTTTCTAAAGTTATCTAAATATTCCGCTATACGTTGAATAGCAATTTTAAGCTCATCCTCATTGGGTAAAAAAACCAACCTAAGATGATTATTATCATGCCAATTAAAACCAGAGCCTTGGACCAAGAGAACTTTTTTATCCATAAGTATGTCCAGTATAAATTTTTGATCATCCTCAATGACATAAAGCTTTGGATCAAGCTTCGGGAACAAGTACATCGCCGCTTTTGGCTTGACACAACTCACCCCTTCAATTGAGGTCAGAAGGTTGTATGCCATCTCTCTTTGTTTAAACAAACGTCCAGAGGGGGCAACCAGATCGTTTATGCTCTGGTATCCTCCCAACGCAGTTTGAATAGCAAGCTGTCCGGGCACGTTTGAGCATAGGCGCATAGAGGCTAACATGTTCAAGCCTTCTAAATAATCCCTCCCACCATCTTTGTCTCCAGACACTACAAGCCACCCAGCTCTATAACCACATGCCCTGTAATTCTTAGATAGTCCATTTAGCGATACAAATAGGACGTCGTCGGCTAATGAGGCTATAGATGTATGCGTCGCTCCATCATACAAAACCTTATCGTAAATTTCATCTGCAAAAATTATTAATTTATTTTTTCGTGCTAACTCAATTATCTCTCTGAGCAAATCATCACTGTATAGTGCTCCAGTAGGATTATTTGGGTTAATAATGACAATCCCACGAGTTTTTTCAGTGATTTTAGCTTCGATATCTTTAATGTCAGGAAACCAGCCGGCATCTTCATCACAAACATAATGGATAGGATTGCCCCCGGCAAGAGTAACTGCCGCAGTCCACAAAGGGTAATCTGGCTTAGGTATTAATACCTCATCATCGTTATTTATTAGTCCCTGCATCGCCATAACAATCAATTCTGAGACACCATTACCAATAATAATGTCATCCACGTCGACGTTTTTAATATTCTTTTGTTGTGTATAATGCATGATGGCTTTTCTTGGCTCAAAAAAGCCGTGGCTTTCAGTGTAGCCAGAAGCGCGTGACATGTTCCTTATTACGTCCTGAGTAATTTCATCAGGCGCATCAAAACCAAATGCGGCAGGATTGCCTATGTTGAGCTTAATAATTCGATGGCCATCGTCCTCCATCTTTTTGGCGTGCGCAAGCACTGGCCCTCTAATGTCATAGCAGACGTTGTCTAGTTTTTTCGATTTAAGAACTTGTGCCAAATTTTTGCCGTTAAAATTGATGGAAGATTCAGGTGTTATCTTACCTTTCAATTAGAATTTAGCCAATGAAACCAGCCAAAAAAAGCCCTAAGAATTATGAAATTTTATGCGATAAACTCGACCAAGATGTCATTTTGTGAGCGGCGACATCCCGGCTCCATAACGTTATAACGTTATAAATCTTCCTTTGAAAATAGTATCGAGGCATTGACACCGCCAAAACCAAAGCTATTGGACATTGCACTCGTTATAACTCTTTTTTCTTTTTTTAATAAAATTGGGAGTCCCTCTGCAGCAGGGTCAAGCTCATCAATATTAATGGATGGAGTTAAAAATCCTTTATTCATCATTATTAAGCTATATATTGCCTCATTAGACCCAGCGGCACCTAACGCGTGGCCTGATAAAGATTTAGTTGAAGCGATTGCGGGTATGGCGCCATACTTTCCCTCCCCAAAGACTCTTTTGATTGCCTCAAGCTCTACTGAATCTCCGACTGGAGTGCTCGTTCCGTGTGTGTTGATATAGTCTACATTGATCGTATTTTTTTCAGCTAACGCCACTTCCATACAGCGTTGTGCTCCCTCACCGCTTGGGGCTACCATGTCATGCCCATCTGATGTAGCTCCATAACCGACTATCTCGGCATAAATTTTCGCTCCTCTCTGGACTGCATGCTCATACTCTTCCAATACCAAAACACTGCCCCCTCCTGAGATGACAAAGCCATCTCTAGAAGTATCAAACGTACGAGAGGCCTTCTCTGGATGATCATTGTATTTAGATGACATTGCACCCATAGCATCAAAAAGGTAACTCATAGTCCAGTGCTCTTCTTCTGCTCCTCCTGCAAACATTATATCTTGCTTGCCCATTTGGATAAGCTCATAAGCATTCCCTATGCAATGTGCGCTTGTCGAGCAGGCTGAAGTGATAGAGTAATTAATTCCTTTAATCTTGGACCCTGTAGCAAGGCAGGCTGCAACTCCGTTAGACATCGTTTTGGTCACCATGTAAGGACCTACTCGACGTATACCCTTCTCTTTGAGGGTCTCGGTGCCCTGAAGCATAGATTCGGTTGAGGTACCTCCAGCACCAACAATAATGCCCGTTCTAAAATTGGAAACTTGGTCTTCATTCAGCTGGGAGTCTGCTATCGCCTCCTGCATTGCTATCCATGCGTAGGCATGGCCTTTCGCCATAAAGCGTAACAATTTTCGATCGATTAATTGGTTCACATCGATATTCATTGAGCCTGCAATCTGTGATCTTAAGCCATGCTCCTCATACTCAGGCTGAAAGGTGATGCCCGACTTTGAGTCTTGCAAACTTTTTTCCACTTCTTGCACATTATTACCAAGGCTTGAAACAATTCCCATTCCAGTGACAACAACTCTTCTCAATTAGATATCCCTTTAAAAGTTATCAGTTCTCGTAAATAACCCTACCTTAAGATCGGTAGCTTGATATATTAATCTTCCATCCACCTCCATGGTCGCATCAGCAATACCCATGACCAATCTGCGCATAATTAATCGCTTCAGATCTATAGTATAGGTAATTTTTTTTGCGGTAGGAAGGACTTGACCGGTAAACTTAACGTCTCCAGAACCTAAAGCACGACCTTTCCCAGGGCCACCTTTCCAACCCAAATAGAAACCCAAAAGTTGCCACATCGCATCTAAGCCAAGACATCCAGGCATTACCGGATCTCCCTCAAAGTGGCACTGAAAAAACCACAGGTCCTTGGTGATATCCATTTCCGCTATTATTTGGCCATTTCCATACGCCCCACCATCATCGGTAATTTTTATTATTCGATCGAACATTAGCATGGGAGGTAAAGGGAGCTGAGCATTTTCTTTGCCGAACAACTCGCCACGGCCGCAAGCCAAAAGCTCTTCTTTCGTGTAGCTATTTTTTTTCATGATTTTCTCTAGTGTTTAAGTTTACTTTGTTGAGCTTGTTCGGTTATAGTATTCTCTAACAATCTTGATTCAACTAATTAGGAATATATCACAATGAGTGACCAAAATCTGGCCGAATGGCGAAAACTTGCCCTGAAATTAGAGGGTGAAATCAATAAGGTTGTTGTCGGACAAGAAAGCCCAGTGAGACTTATAACCACTGCTATTTTTGCCAGGGGTCATGTTCTGCTTGAAGGCGATGTGGGTGTAGGGAAAACTACGCTACTAAAAGCATTTGCTAGATCAATAGGGGGAGGATACGAGCGAATTGAGGGTACGATCGATTTGATGCCTAACGATTTGATTTACCATACCTATCTCGGAGAGGATGGGAAGCCTCATGTTAGTAATGGTCCGGTATTAAAATCAGGGGAAGATCTTTCCATCTTTTTCTTTAATGAAATTAACCGAGCACGACCACAGGTTCACTCATTACTGCTGAGAATTATGGCTGAAAGAACACTCTCCGCTTTTAACAAAGAATTTAAATTTCCCCATCTAATTGTTTTTGCTGACCGTAATCAGGTTGAAAAAGAAGAAACCTTTGAAATTCCATCAGCGGCAAGAGATCGGTTTATGATGGAGATACCTATCGTCATTCCTCAACAGGATGACATCATGACCAACCTTGTCTTTGATACCAAATTCCATGATGCGGATAAATTAGTGGAAGGAGCTGCATCCAACCTACTTAAATTTGATAAGCTAAATGCCCTATCCGATGATATTCAGTCAAGCATTGGTGCTTCTGCTAAATTAAAATCGTATGCCCTTAACTTATGGAAATCCACTAAGAATCCGGAATTATTTGATATCAAAATTAGTGGTGTGGATATCACCAGACTGATTGTATCGGGTGCCAGTCCCCGAGGCATTAGTATGATGATGAAATGTGCACGAGTGAATGCATGGCTTAACGATAGGACCTCAGTAATACCTGAGGATATTCATGCCGTGTTTCATGAAACCGTTGCGCATAGATTAGTATTTAATCCTGTTTACGAACTAAAAAGAACTGAAATTGCCAATGAATTGACGCATGAGCTTATCAACAAAGTGAGTGCACCGTAATTCAATGGAATTCCTAAACGACACTTTTGATTACCATATTAACTGGAAATCAAGGGGCTATCATCCCGGTCAGCATAAAAGTGATCAGCGTGGGATGGGTATTGAATTTGCTGGCCATGCCACTATTATTGATTATCCTGATCCTAGAAGAATTGATATAAGACAGACCATTCGCGATCCTTTTGAACAAGTTCAAGTAAGAATTTTCAACCAAAGAAGTGCTACGCCTATTGTCATTGCATCAGACCTTTCAGCTAGCATGAATTTTGGTACAGATAAATCCAAACATAAGTTTGCATCGGAAATCGCCTCCATTATAACCAACTCAGTGATGGCCAAAAGTGATGCTATTGGATTTATTGGGTTTAATGATAAAATTGACCCGAGTTGGGTTTCCCCACTATCTTACAGGCCGCACAGAACGGAAGCATTAATTCAAAGGCTTGGCAGTTACCATGCAAAGAGTTCTGGTCAGAAAGGGATGGGTAATTTATATCAACATATTCCAAAGGATCAGACCCTTGTTTTTCTTATCTCTGACTTCCATATGCCTATGGTTGATATCCGCTCAACACTTAGGCATTTAAGAAAGCATCGCGTCATACCCGTCATCTTATGGAATAAAAATGAATATGAAAATCTTCCTAAGTTTGGTGTGATTACTATTAATGACCCAGAGTCTGGTCAAGAACAAACAATATTTCTCCGAGGTAATATGTTAGAAAGAATTAAGGCCAGTTACAGCAAAAGAAAAACTGATTTAGAGGAGGTTTTTCTTGAGTATGACTGCCCTCCTTTTTTTGTGGGGGAGAAGTTTGATACCTTTGCTATGTCGCAATACTTCAATGAGTATTTTCATGCATAGATATCTGCTCACTATCTTTTTTCTATGTTTATTAGGTAATGGAATTGGTGCATTTGAAGATCCCAAAAAATTCCGCGACATTGATCCTAAGTATATTGATCTAAACATTATAGACCCTGAACAAAAAGTCGGATTTACGGTTGGTGATACCATTACACGACAAATTAATATCACGATTAAAAAACCCTTCTACTTGGTTGAGGAGTCCCTTCCAATAGTGGGGTATGAAAAAAGGTATCGAGGACAGCTACTTGGAATGTCCTTGGTAGAGTCTAACCATACCAAGAAAGCGACGAAAGAAGGGACAACCTATGACATCAGTCTTACGTACCAAATTTTTACGAACAATGTGGTGGCAAAACCGGCATTTATTACTGCGGATTATTACAGGGTAGTTAATCCTGCTGACCCGGATAATGTCTTTAAATATCGCATTCCTGCACTAACAGTTGCGGTATCTCCTATTGCCGTATTTGGTGATATAAAAGTTGAAGACGATATGAGTGGTTATCGAGGTCCTTTCTTTATTGATTCGACGGTTATTCTGCAAAAAATGCGCTATGCCATCACTGCCCTTGTCTTGTCCTTAGTAGTATTGCTTTATATCTACAGCAAATACTCATGGGTCCCAAAACTCAATAAATGGTTTAGCCATACTTATAGAAAATTTAAAAAAATCCCAGCCTCTCAGGCTAATATAGAGCTCTTCATAAAAGCTCTACATGCCAGCTTTGATAAAACGATCAACCAAACCTTGTTTATGGATAATAAACACTTCTTGTATCAGCAAAACCCCTCTTTCAGAAAGATAGATTCGGAGATTGATGAATTTTTTACCTTATCTCGGGACATATTCTTTGAGCAAAAGAAAGCCCACGATCTATCCAAGACGTATGCCTGGCTCAAATTATTTTCTCTGCATTGCCGTATGTGTGAGAGAAAGCTCATAGTTGATACGTCTGATTTAAAAAAATTGAGTAGCTAATGAATTTCCTTAATGCCTGGGTGCTTTTTTTTCTTCCACTTATCGCGGTTCCTTTTATTTTTTTTCAATCGAGCAATAATAATTATTCATGGAACGAAATGATTCCATCAGATCCGCTATCAACGATTATTGGTGTGTTATTAAAATTTCTAAGCTCGGTTATTATTGCCCTTCTCGTAGTCCTCCTTGCTGAACCATTTTCTGATCAAAAAGTAGTTGAAAGGGTTGGTGAGGGAGCACAAATTGGATTAGTCTTAGATAGGAGCGCGTCCATGGATGATCCTTTTTCAGGAGGTGGTGACAAGGCTGGTGAAACGAAGTCTGCTGCGGCAAGCCGGCTCATTATTGATTTTTTTGAGGCCAGAACAAATGATATGGTCGGGGTCATAACCTTCAGTAACTCGGCTATGTTTGTTCTACCACTAACAGAAAATAAAGAGGCAATCAAAGCGGCTGTTACAGCGACTGCCGGTAATGCATTATTTCAAACCAATATAGGGGCGGGCTTAACGAGTAGTGCAGCACTTTTTAATGAAGTTGCTGACTCAGGTTCCCGGGCGGTAATCTTATTGTCAGATGGTGCAGGAAGAATAGACGCAAACACCCAACAAAAAATTAGGGATTGGTTTGATAGGTTTGATATTGGTCTTTATTGGATCGTCTTAAAGCAAGAGGGAGGGATTAGTATTTTTGATGAAGATTATGTGCCAAGAGATGAAGATCAGCTTCCACCCCAAATTGAGCTCTATGAATACTTTAGTACCTTTCGATCACCCTTTAAGGCCTATGAAGCAGAAGATCCAAAGTCCCTTGAGACAGCAATTAAGGATATCAGCCTGAAGGAAAAGAAACCGATTGCGTATTCAGAAAGAATACCGGGAAAGAGTTACTCTCTCCCTTTTCTGCTTGCAGCACTATTTTTAAGCTTGCTATTATTACTATTGAAATTTATTGAGGTAAAATCATTACGATGAAAATAAGCGACCTAATAACCGTCAAAAAGATAACCTATCTGTCTATTATGACAATCGTTATAAGCCTTTATCTGCTTGTGGACTCTAGCGTAAAAATGTATCGCGTACAAAATTTTAACCAGGCTGTCGCAGCAGGCGATTCTTCGGAAGTATTTTCTCGAAGCTTTGAATCACGTTTTTCTATTGCCTACTGGCTTGCTACCAAAGGCATGTTTAAGGAAGCAACCATTCTGTTCAACAATCTTGTAGAAGAAGCTAATACCGATCAACAGTCGGCAATACATTACAATATCGGCAATATATTTTTTAATCGCGGCTTAATTATCAATGGTACCAGCATGACAGTTCGGGACGAGGCAGAGTACCTGTTTCGACAGGCAAAAAAAGCCTATGTCCAATCACTGAAGTTAAATAATACGCATTGGGATGCCAAGCATAACCTTGATCGTTTGCTGACTATGCTTCCGGGAGATCCAACTCCGGGTGTGGGCGATTCGGACTCGCCTGGACTGATCATGGGTAATATTCCTGTTGGCCTACCATGATAAAGATTTATACGAAGTTAAGACAAGATACCAACCTCCTTCTTTTGTTTCTGACAACTCTATGTCTTAGTCTGGCACTAATTAACCCAAGTATTCCCGTAACCCGAAACATTTTTAATTACATTTTTATTGTCGATATTTCTCAGAGCATGAATACAAAAGACATGACTGTTGGTTTAGAGAAGGTATCTCGTATTGATTACACCAAGGCTACACTGAGAAAGGTTCTTGGTAGGCTTCCGTGTGAATCGAAAGTCAGTATTGGTATGTTTGCCGGTGTTAGCGTTGCCGCTACCTATACACCTATTGAGGTTTGTGAAAACTTTAGCGCCATCAATAGCACTATAGATAATCTTGACTGGCGCTCAACGTGGTCGGGAAATACCCGTATCAGAGAGTCCATGGTTAATCTTGCTAGGCTCATTCGTAGCTTCCCAGAATCTGCCCAGGTGATTTATTTTACTGATGGTGAAGAGGCCCCGAAACTGCACGTATTTAACACCAGGGACTTAACACAGTTTCAGGGGGGTAATGACTGGCTTCTTGCAGGAGTTGGTACCTTCGAGGGAACCGCTATCCCCAAGTATGACAATAAGAACCAGCTGATCGGCTACTGGTCAAATGAAAGCTTCGCATTGCAACCGGGAATGGCACAAATATCACAAGGTAATATTGGTGCAAGGAATGACTATGTTGCAAGCGGAGCAAGCGATCGTTATCTGTCTCGACTAGACGAGAAGTATCTGATTGATCTGAGCAAGGAGATTAAGGGCCGGTATGTCAGAGCCACTGATGAGCAAGCGGTATTGGATGCTATGGGCAAACAAAAACCAGCATGGCGAGACCAATCACAGTTACCCTTAAGGCATATCCTCATTTTATTTGCCTTAGTAATTTTTTTAATCCGATTTATTTCCCTTAACAAAATTCAAAGATTTTTTAAGAAATAATCCATGCAAACAACCTTAAGCCTTTACCCTCTCCATAAAGAATTCTCGTTAATTGAAGTTTCGGGTGAAGATGCCTCGACCTTTCTACAAGGTCAGATCACTAACGACATAAATCTGGTTAATGAGACAACTAGTGTGTATGCGGGTTTATGTAACCCTAAAGGACGGCTGTTAGCTTTCTTTCATATACTCAAACTGCATGACAGTTTTTTTCTTATTTGTCCGCAATGCATTGCTGAAAATATTGCTAAAAAACTAGCTATGTACGTATTACGATCCAAGGTCGTGATTGCCATTAATACAACCATCCGATTGCAGGGCTTTGAGTTTGCAGGAGAAGGCCTTTGTGACAAAGTTGGTTTCCCTGAAAATACAAATACTATGCAGTCGTTTTTGCGTGAGGGTATGCATGTAACAAGGATTTCTGGCATAAACCCACGCTACCTTTGCCTGGCAGACAATTCGACTATTACTACATTTATGACTGCTCATAAAACACATGTCGTAGAAAAGACTTGCGAGTGTTGGAAGCAGACAAGCATTACCAACAAGATTCCAAATATCTACCTAGAAACCCAAGGAAAATTTATTCCTCAGTCCCTTAATTTAGACTTAATAAATGCGATTAACTTTAAAAAGGGTTGTTACACAGGGCAGGAGATTGTGGCTAGAACGCACTACCTTGGAACGGTAAAAAAACGTTTGTTTAGGGGGGTGTGGAGCGGTGATAAAACATTGTTAAATTTGGGCAATGAAATTCTCACTAATGAAACTTTAGTTGGGCAGGTAATAGATTATTCGTCCGATAAATCAGAGTCCCACATTCTTTTTGAGCTTAAAGTTGATAGCGTAAAAGATGATCTAGCTTTACATGGCGATTCATTAAGGCTTATTGACTAAATGGACATAAGATAAATGTAAAAAGTTTAATTTTTCTATACATTTTCTTTACTAATCGGTTGTCATCGGCACAGTGAGCACATCACAGGGCATGATATGAAACGTGTAATGGTGGAGCTGTTCACCCTCCCCTCTGATCCTTTATTCAGGAACTCGTAAGGCTTGTGGGTTTTGGGGTGGAAGCTTTTACCCATATTTTTACCCATAAAGTGTTTTGGCATGTGTTAATTATTGAGAAACTTTAACCCACTTAGAAGAAACAAATGAAGGGGGTAAAGAAGATAAAATATATGCTTCACCCTCCTGCATTTTACATTCAAATATGGGGCAAAATAGACTATCGGTAGAAATAGCAATGCGTAAAAATTTCCATTTAAATCAATAAGTAATGTAAGGCTAAAAACTATTAGTAAAATATTCTTCCAGTTCGGTCTTTTAGCAAAATAGTAAGAAGAAATGGTTAAAAGTAATCCAGCCCAAAAATATTCAACGACCATCCCTCCTATAATAAAGAGTGCTGCTGCGATGAAGATGCTATATATTTTTTTCCATGTATTTATATACAGAATAAGTACAGCAAGAAAGAACGTAAAAATAATATTTAAGGGCCATATACCAACGGCATTAGAGGGGCTTTGAAGATAAATATAGGGTATTGATGAAATTAATGCAGTAATCAGTAACCTAAAAAGCAGCATGCGGACCGACTGAGCATTCTTAAATGTAAAATTAGTTAAACTGTAGCCGAAGGTAAATGCAAACAATGGCATTGCTAGCCTTCCTAGCGGTAACATAAATTCCAGTTGTGTTAGAGGGATAAATCTATATAAATGGTCTATTGCCATGAAAAAAAAGGCAAGCCATTTTAAAGCCTCTAAAGTTTCGCTTTTGATGGAGTGGTCAGGCATTGCCCTTTGATGTAATCTAATCATAATATTATCAATAATTATCCGCCCCATACCCACAAGATACCATCATGAGCTAACAATGGAATGAAAAATAATATTTTAATCAGCATACTTACACCGACAGTTAATCCTAGAAAATTTATCCCTCGATATTTAACAGGTATAAGAAAATAGGATCATAAAAGGGCCGATTGAAGTTTTAATTGCTGCTGATAGTCATGGTGACGGTGATGAAGACATTAAAAACTTAATACCAAAGCATACTATTTGGGGTCAACATGTACCTACATTAACGGTACGTTTATTTTGGCGGAGGTTTAGTCTCTTTTTTTAGGGTATCGAATTGGATGAAGGGTTGAAATTTTAGGGAGTCAAAATCAATTAAATCGACACCAATACCTGTATAGGGCATTTTTATGCCTCCACCGACGAATGGTTTATTACTGAAAATATCGTAACCGACAGATATTTCTCCTTGCGCTGTTTCTTTTCCATGGACGTACTTGGCACGAATTTTACTTAGGCTAGAAGGTTCAGGGCCAAATAAATTTAATCCAAGGGACATTTCCCCGCCATAGGTGTCTCCCTTAGAGTCAATTTTCAAGTGCTTATATCCTATAATCAGTTGTGGGGACTCAATTTTTTTATCGCCATCAAAAAACCATTGTAAGCCAAGAAATGCGGTGTTGTAGACCTTTGATGAGTTAGAGGTAGAGGAATAGTAGTCACTCAACATCATACCATGACTGAGAGAAGATGAAAAAACTCCACCCATTACCAGCATCTTAGTAAGAAGAAAAATCTTTGCTTTAAATATATTTTTCTGAAACGGCAGAACTATCGGACGCTCACAAAGCTTCGCATGTACTTTTTTAGCTTGTGATGCCAGGCTCAACAAACTTGCGTCATTATGAATAATTGCATCCGCCTGATCATGCCTATAAGACATGCTAGTATCAAGGTCTATTTGCTTTTCTATGAAATGAGGATCAGTTTTTTCTCTTTTCTCTAACCGATCAATTTGTATTTTTTTTGAAATACTCATAGAGATAATGTAGTCAAACATACGCCCTTTTTTATTTCTACATTGCGTAATAACTGGGGCCACAAGAACAAAACAAGAGGCATTATTACGAATAGCCTCAATTAAAAGCTCTTCTGCTTTTTTTTCAAGCGCTGGCCCAATAATTTTTGTGTAGGCGTCCAACTGTTCTGGGTTATTAGTTAGTTTTCTCTCGAGATATGCACGATTATACTTACCTCTGGGGTTGATGAATGTCTCGTTAAGCAGTGCTGATATTTTTCCTACTAACTTCATGTCAGAGTTTAAAAGAGATTCAAACATAACGTCAGTTTCAGCAATAAAGGCACCCTTACCCTTAAGGAATGAAGCAAAAGTTGACTTACCTGAGCCGCTGGGTCCAGTAATTGCAATTTTTAACATACAGTTATGTCTCTCAAAAAGTTAAAGGAGTAAGTGTAATAAACAATAATCTTCATATTGTAAGTCAATTTTTTATTCATGTGGGGGTTTTATCTGTTGTGTGAAGAGCCTAGATGCTTAACAATCAAAGGGTTAGGATGGGTTGTCATTAGCACAGTGGACTCATCACAGGTCATGATATGAAACACGTAATGGTGGAGCTGTACACCCTCACCTCTTATTTGTTATTCATTAAATAGGAAGGTTTGTGGGTTTTGGATTGCATTTTTTTTTATAATGTGCAACGGTGTTCATAGCTCTTTATAAGTTAACGAGTTAAAACATAAAAAAACTAATTAAGAAACCGGTTAGCCTAGAGTAGGTTCAGTAAGACGCAGTATTGGCTAACTAACTATTTGGAGGGGGCGCTTAATGTATTTCAATAAAAAAGCTATTACTGCGGTTGTAATTAGTGTGTCTATCAGTATTCAAATGGCACAAGCTGGACCTAATGATCCATTAAATGGACCTGTCTACGATGCGCCAATAAATGAAAATTGGGCGCCATCAAAATACTGGGGTGCTGAAGATAAGGCCGGAAGTGCTAACCACATGAAAAATCCTAAGAATGTGAAAAGAGCGCTTTCAACTGTAAAGAAATTTAAAGCAATCAGTGTCGGTAAGTATTATCACCGGGAAGCGCCAGCATTTGGCCCTAGAGGATGGAATATGACCTTTACTGGAACTCCGACAGGTGGTCCGTTTGGCGCTAATGCACTTATTTACCATGAGGAGCTAGTCACAACTGAAATTGGGCAAATTCAAACTCAGTTTGATGGGCCAGGTCATATTGGTGTCAATACTTCAAACGGTATGTTTATGTACAACGGATTTAATCCTATGAATCCTGAGAATGGTTACGAAAGAGGGGCCGGAGGACGTGTCGTTGGACTTGGTGATGCCGGAGTCGAACATGTTGCTGAAACGGGCTTTGTGTGTCGACTTGTTGTGCTAGATGCAGTGGCATACAAGAAAAAAATTGGCCAAATTTCACGCAGCGCTGAGATGTTGCCAATTCCGAAGACTTCGGCTGATGTCGGTGGAATCGTCACTGCTGATGACATCGATGGTATCTTGAAGATGCAAGGTTTAAGCCCTATACAGTCTGGAGATTGTGTTGCTCTTCATACAGGACAAGGCAATACATGGAGTAATGATCGTTATAAAACCATGAGTTCCGATGAGCGTGCTGCTGCAAGTGCGATGTTTGCGCAAGGAGAGCCTGGTTTTGGGTACTCTGCATGCGAGTATTTTGGTAAGAGAAATATAGCGCTCACGATGGGTGATACTTCATCAACTGATGCGAAACCTGGAAATGAAGTGGAGGGCTGGGCGGATCCTTGTCATACTGAACTTCAAGTGAAATATGGTGTCTGGAATCTCGAGAACGTTGACACTAAATCTTTGGTTGACGGAAAAATCTATGAAGGTGCATTTATTTGGTCCCCATTACGTATTATTGGTGCGACAGGATCTCCAGGCAATCCAATTGTGCTCTACTAGAAATATTTTTTGCATAGCCCTTATATATTCATAGGGGGTATGTTTTGAGTTTTACTCCAATCATTTGTCTAGATTAGAATGTATATAGCATCATGGAGTCCCTACTTTATAATGGTGGTATAGGGTACGGGTGGGGTGTAATTGGTGGGGTGTACTAATCACAAGACATAATTACCTTATAAACACTAGCTATTGGAATCGTTAGGAAACCCCTAGAGGTTTAACAACCAAGTGTATATAAATACTTATTAAGCTAGATGATTACTGGGTGTCGCATACTAGAATACAATGCAGTTTAAATGTTAAGTGGCACATGAATTGGCACATGAATTTGTATTTTCAGAGAGTAGATGTAAAAAAACCCTTATTAATCAAGGGTTTAATTATAATAATTGGTGGAGCTGGGGGGAATCGAACCCCCGTCCGCAAATCCTCTACAGATAGATCTACATACTTAGCTATGTTGTTTATGTTTAACTTTCACTTCACCAACAAGCAAGCAAATATAAAAGCGAGTTACCTTATGTTTAGGAGATTGTTAAGTAACCCAATAATCCCCGAGTCTCTCTATATGACGCTGTAACCTGAGCGAGTGACATATCAGGACAGCGTTTAGCTGGAATTAAGCAGCTAAAGCGTAGTTATCGTCATTTGCGATTACTGTTTTTCTAGTTTATTTACGAGGTACCTAGAAGCCTCGGTATGCACTATTCTGCTTTGTAACCCACGTCGAAACCTGGTCAGCCCCAAAACAAGTTCTAATTATACTACTTTCCTTTGTTGACTGCCCGGATGATTCGGGTTTTATCCCGGTTCCAGTCTTTTTCTTTTTCTACCGCTCGCTTGTCATACTGCTTCTTGCCCTTGGCAAGACCAATCTCACACTTGATAAAACCCTTCTTATAATGAAGATCCAGGGGAACAAGGGTGTAACCCGACCGTTCTACCTTGCCTATCAGCTTGGCAATCTCATCGTTATTAAGGAGCAACTTACGTGTCCGCACATTTTCAGGGTTAATGTGCGTAGAGGCATTGCCCATAGGGGTTATGTGACACCCAAGGAGATAAATCTCACCGCGCTGAATAATGACATAGGCTTCCTTAATATGGGCGCGATTGTCCCTGATAGCTTTTACCTCCCATCCCTCTAGCACAATACCGGCTTCATACTTAGCTTCAATGAAGTAATCGTGGAATGCTTTTTTATTTTGAACAATACTCATGTTGACTACGCTAATTAAAAGTATAATTGTACGTTATACAATGGATATTATCATTCCCTCATGATCAGAATAAAAAAACAGGCTATCGTCCTGCACCCAAGAGAGCGCATGTTTGATCTTGTAGATAATGTCGAAAATTATCCACGCTTCTTACCGTGGTGCGGGGGTACCGAATTGCTTCATCGCGATGAAAATATTACCCGTGCTAAGATAATCATTCATTTTAAGGGTATTAAACAATCCTTTACTACCGAAAATCATAAAGAACACCCCGGGTTGATGACTATTAACCTTGTTGATGGTCCATTCAAAAAATTGGAAGGTGAGTGGCGTTTTATCGCAATCGATAAAGAATCCTCAAGAATTGAATTTGAGCTAAACTATGAGTTTAAAAACTATATCTTAGAAAAATTAATCGCTCCCGCATTTAATATGATTGCCAACACCTTTATTGACAGTTTTGTGGCTAAAGCCAATGAGGATGAAAATGCCTGATCAAATTATGGTGGAGGTTGCCTACGCCCTCCCTGAAAAACAACTCATCATTCCTCTTCGGGCGCCCAAGGACTGTACCGTCAAGCAAGCCATTGAATTGTCAGGAATTTTAAGTAAATTTGACGGCATTGACCTAAACGAGAATCAAGTAGGCATTTTTGGTAAGCTGACCAGCTTGGATCATACCTTACGCGATAGAGATCGTGTGGAAATCTACCGCCCTCTTATTGCAGACCCGAAAGAAATACGCCGTAAAAGAGCGGCGGAAGGCAAGGATATGAAAAAAGGCGGATAATTTTCAATTTTTCCTCGATTCATCACACCGTTTTCTGTATAATTTCGTTTTGCGCGATAAGGAAAACACATGCGTTTATCTCAACAAGCACTAACTTTCGATGATGTTCTTTTAGTTCCCGATCACTCGACTGTACTACCCAAAGACGTTTCACTACAAACTCAATTAACCAAAAATATTAGCCTAAATATTCCTCTAGTCTCGGCTGCTATGGATACCGTTACCGAATCTAATCTTGCTATTGCTCTAGCAGAAGAAGGTGGCTTGGGTGTGATTCATAAGAATATGACACCAGAAAGGCAGGCTGAGCATGTATCCAAGGTGAAACGATTTGAGTCGGGTGTGGTGAATGACCCTATTACCGTAAGCCCTGATATGACAGTCGATGAAGTCATTCAGATTACCAAAAAACATAAAATTTCAGGCCTACCCGTTATAGAGAGTGGGAAAATTGTGGGTATTGTGACCAACAGGGATTTGCGTTTCGAAGAAAATCTTACCCAGCCAGTAAAGAATGTTATGACACCTAGAGACCGACTGGTCACAGTCCCAGAGGGTGCAGGCAAAGATGAAATTATGAGATTGCTCCATCAGCATCGTTTAGAGCGTTTACTGGTTATAGATAAAAATGACAAGCTCAAAGGGTTAATTACCGTAAAAGATATTCAAAAATCTAGTGACCACCCCAATGCTTGCAAAGATAACGATGAGCGTTTAAGGGTCGGAGCTGCTGTGGGTGTTGGTGAAGATACGGATAAGCGTGTCGAGCTTTTAGTAGCTGCAAGAGTTGATTTGATTGTGGTCGATACCGCACATGGTCATTCCAAAGGGGTATTAGATCGCGTCAAGTGGATTAAGAAAAATTTTCCTACAGTGGATGTGATCGGCGGTAACATTGCGACTGCAGATGCAGCAAAAGCCTTGATGGATCATGGTGCAGACGGTGTAAAAGTGGGTATTGGTCCGGGTTCTATATGTACGACAAGAATCGTAGCGGGTGTGGGTGTTCCTCAAATCACGGCTATATCCAATGTGGCTGAGGCATTAAAAAAACACGGTATACCTTTTATCGCCGATGGTGGTATTCGTTACTCTGGGGATATTGCTAAGGCAATTGCTGCTGGAGCCTCCTCGGTAATGCTGGGTGGAATGTTCGCTGGAACAGAAGAGGCGCCCGGAGAGGTCGAGTTATATCAGGGTCGTTCGTACAAATCCTATCGTGGTATGGGCTCTATTGGTGCTATGCAAAAAGGCTCAAGTGACCGCTACTTTCAGGATTCAGAAGATAATGCAGAAAAATTAGTCCCTGAAGGTATTGAGGGTCGTGTTCCTTACAAAGGGCCGGTAATCAACGTGATTCATCAGCTCATGGGTGGCCTACGCGCCTCTATGGGATACGTTGGTGCTGATTCCATTGGTAGCATGCATAAAAAAGCATCATTCGTCCACATCACCAACGCGGGTATTCGTGAATCCCATGTGCATGACGTCCAAATAACTAAAGAAGCGCCTAACTACCGGGTTGATTAAAATAATGATAAAAAATAATAGCCTTGTAGGTGAGAGGATTGGCCGTGGATAAAGTATTGATATTAGATTTCGGGTCACAATACACCCAACTCATTGCAAGACGGGTACGTGAAATCAATGTGTACTGCGAAATTCTTCCCTACGATGTTGATCCTGAGCGAATTGAACAATTTAATCCAAAGGCCATTATTTTTTCGGGTGGTCCCAATTCGGTTTACGCCGAAGACACACCGAAAGCCCCAAAAATTGCTTTTGCATTGCAGTGCCCTATTCTGGGTATATGTTATGGCATGCAGACCATGGCCAGCCAATTAGCCGGAAAAGTAGCGACCAGCAATCAGCGGGAATTTGGTTATGCAGAAATTCGTGCGCAAGGTCATTCTGATCTTTTTAAAGGTATCCAAGACAAGGCTAATGATCAAGGACACGGCTTGCTTGATGTATGGATGAGTCATGGCGACAAGGTAGTAGAGCTGCCACCTGGCTTTGAAGTTATTGCCAGTAACGCTTCCACTCCGATAGCTGCCATAGGTAACAAGGAAAAGCAGTATTACGGTGTTCAGTTCCATCCAGAAGTGACCCACACCAAACAAGGCAAGAATATTATTAGCCGGTTCGTTATCGATATAGCTGGTTGCAGTCAGGAATGGAATATGCCTGACTACGTAGAGACGGCAGTAAACCATATTAAATCTATCGTGGGAGACGATGAGGTGATCCTAGGTTTGTCCGGCGGTGTAGATTCGTCAGTAGCCGCGGCCCTAATACATAGAGCTATAGGAGATCAACTGACTTGTATCTTTGTGGATCATGGCATGCTCAGACTCAATGAAGCGGAAATTGTCATGGAGACCTTCAAAAAGAACCTAGGAGTCAAAGTCATTCATGTCGATGCTACGGATAAATTTATGTCCGACCTTGTGGGTATAACTGACCCAGAAGAAAAACGTAAAATCATCGGCAGGGATTTTGTTGAGGTATTCCAGGAACATGCGGAAAAATTTGATGAAGTTAAGTGGCTTGCTCAAGGGACTATTTATCCCGATGTGATTGAGTCGGCAGGCGGTAAAACCAAGAAGGCTCATAACATTAAAAGCCATCATAACGTGGGCGGTCTTCCTGAGACATTGAACTTGCAGTTACTGGAACCCCTGCGTGAATTATTTAAGGACGAGGTAAGAGAGCTTGGTGTAGCACTTGGATTACCAAGGGGTATGGTGTACCGGCACCCCTTCCCAGGTCCAGGTCTCGGTGTGAGAATCCTTGGAGAAGTAAAAATAGAGTTTGCCGATCTCTTAAGAAAAGCCGATGCAATCTTTATGGAAGAGCTAAAGTCGAGTGGCTGGTATGATAAGACGTCGCAAGCTTTTACGGTTTTTCTTCCCGTAAAATCGGTTGGGGTTATGGGGGATGGCAGGACTTATGAATATGTTGTTTCATTAAGGGCGGTGGTAACGTCGGACTTTATGACAGCGCATTGGGCTGAGCTCCCCTACAGCCTTTTAGGTAAAGTATCCAACAGAATTATTAATGAGGTTAAAGGGATTAATCGAGTTGTTTATGATATTTCTGGGAAGCCACCTGCCACAATTGAGTGGGAGTAAAGGTCATATCAACTTTTTGGTGCATTGCCTAGCATGTCTATGTGTTGGCATCTAACGAAGGGGT